>Ga0065165_1001013_pt1 | contig 34221 bp, 25 predicted proteins | sample AraplaMF_Cvi_mMF_FD_63813 | JGI IMG/M metagenome (GOLD analysis project Ga0065165, IMG submission 63813) | Arabidopsis root microbial communities from the University of North Carolina, USA - plate scrape MF_Cvi_mMF (version 2) (version 3) | ecosystem: Host-associated > Plants > Roots >... | reverse complement strand
GACGCGCACGGCCTGACCCGCATCACCAGCGCCATCTCGGCGCTGTTTTCCGACCCGGGCTTTCACGTCACGCCAAACGGCTTCGGCCAGCTCATCAACTTCCAGCGCTGGCTCTCGGCGTTGTTCGCCGCCAGCGCCTTCGTTCACTGCGACCACATCCTGAAGTCGCTCAACTTCCTGGGCCCCGGCGCACCGGAGTTTCATGTGAGCGAGCAGGACCTGGTGAAGTTCTGCCTCCTGTATTCGCCCGAATCGGAAATTCCGCTGGATGCGGAACTGCTGTGGCGGCAGAACAAAAAACTGGCCGCCGCGTTGTTCACGGCTCTGCTCTCGCCGCGCTTTCTCGGCTCGCCCGCAGCGCACTCCAAACGCGAGGCGCTGCTGGCCTGGCTGCCCGATCATCTTGAGGAAATCGACACCCTGGACCTTTTGCCGCTGGGCATTCTGCACGATGTGTACATGCATTGCAGCTACGCCGACCTGCCCAGCCGCCATGAGATCAAGCGGCCCATCAACCGCCTGATCCGCAAGAAGCTGGAGGCGCTGGGCCTGGCCCGCGTGCCCCTCACCCTGGCTCCGGCCAGCACGGACAAGCCCGTCATGCTGGTGCTGCTCGAGTGGTTTTCCGGCGGGCATTCGATTTACCGCACGCACTCCAGGAGCATGGAGGCCGCGCGCCGGCATTTCTACGTCGTGGCCGTCGCCTATCCCGGCAACATCGACGAGCTGGGCCGGGCGGTTTTCGACGAGGTCGTGGACTTCGAGGCGCCCAACGACATGATCGCCTGCCTGCGCCAGCTGCATACGCTGGCCTGCGCCCTCAAGCCCGCTGTGTTCTACATGCCCAGCGTCGGCATGTTTCCCATCACCATGTTCGCGGCCAACCAGCGCCTGGCGCCCTTGCAGGTGGCCGCGCTGGGCCATCCCGCCACCACGCACTCCGACTGCATCGACTACATCAGCGTGGAGAACGACTTTGTCGGCGACCCGGCCTGCTTCAGTGAAACCCTGCTGCGCCTGCCGAAAGACGGCCAGCCTTACCGGCCGTCCGCCATCGAGGTCTCGCTGGCGCGGCCGCAGCGGCAGGACTCGCCCGTCGTCAACATCGCCGTGGCCTCGACCACCATGAAACTCAACCCGAAGTTTTTGCTGGCCTGCCAGAAGATACGCGCCGGCTCGCGCAAGCAAGTGCGCTTTCATTTCCTGATCGGGCAGGCGACCGGCCTGATCTACCCGCAGGTGCTAAGGGTGGTACGCCGCTACCTGCCGGACGCCGAGGTCTACGCGCACCAGCCTTACCCGGACTACCTCGCCATCTTCAGCCGCTGCGACATGTTCCTGAGCCCTTTTCCTTTTGGCAACACCAACGGCATCACCGATGCGATGACGGTCGGCCTGCCCGGCGTGTGCAAGACGGGGCCCGAGGTGTTCGAGCATATTGATGAGGCCCTGTTCCGGCGCCTGGGCCTGCCGGACTGGAGCATTGCCGCCAGTGTGGAGGGTTACGTCGCGGCCGCCGTCCGCATGGCCGACCACTACGAGGAGCGGGCCGCGCTCTACCGCCGGCTGGAGCGGCCCGAATGCCTGGACGCCTTGTTCCTGGGCCGCGCGGAGTGCCTGGGCGACCGGCTGCATCAGATCTGGTTGGCGGCGGCCGGGAGGTCCTTGCCCGAGAGGGCCTGATGCATGGCCTGCCGGTCCAGCGCTTTTTCCCAGGCGCAGACGGCGATGCAGGCCACACAATTGCCGATCACATTGGTGAGGGAGCGGCATTTCATCAGCCGCTCCACGCCCAGCAGCAAGACCATGCCGGTCAGGGGAATCAGGTTCAGGCTGGCCAGCGTCGCGGCAAGGGCCACGAAGGACGAACCGGCGACGCTGGCGGCGCTCTTGGACGTCAGCATCATGATGCCCAGCAGCGACAGCAACTGCCAGAACCCCAGGTCGACATGCGCCACCTGCGCCAGGAAGACCGCTGCCATCGCGATGTAAAGATTGCTGCCGTTCAGGTTGAAGCTGTAGCCGGCCGGCAGCATCAGGCGCACCACCGGCTTTGCGCAGCCCATTTTTTCCAGCTTCTCGACCAGGCCCGGCAGGGCGGCGATCGATGAGCTGGTGAAAAAGACCAGCATCAGCTCTTCTTTCACATAGGCGACCAGGCGGAAGATGTTGCAGCCGGCGGCGCGCGCGACCAGGCCCATCACGACGAAGACGAACAGGATGCTGACGAGGTAGATTGCGGCGAGAAAGTGCAGCAGCGGCAGCGCCGAGGATATGCCGTAGCGGCCTATCATGAAGGCCACGGCGCCGAAGGCGGCCAGCGGCGCGAGCTTCAGGACCATGCCGACCATGCCGTAGAACACCTGCTGCACGCCTTCTATGAGCTCCAGCAGGCCGCGGCCGCGCTCGCCCACGCGCGCCAGCGCGATGCCCGTCAGCAGCGCCAGCAGCAGGACCTGCAGAATGCTGTTGCCGGTGAAGGCGCCGGCGAAGGTCGAGGGAATGATGTCGAGCAAAAATCCGCTCGCGCTTTGCGTGGCCGGCGTGGCCGGCGCGGGCGCCGCGTGCTGCGCGGCCTCGCCGGCAAAAACCGGCGCGAAACCCTTGCCGGGCGCCAGCAGCAGGGCGCCCACCATGCCCGCCGCCAGCGAGAGCACCGTCATGGCCTCGAAGTAGAAGAAGGCCTTGACGCCCACTTGCGTGGCCTGCAGCCGGTTGCGCATGCCGGCGATGCCGGATACCACCAGGCAAAAAATCAGTACGCCGATCAGCATCCCGACCAGGCGCAAAAAGCCGTCGCTCAGGGGTTTCATCAGCGCGCCGGCGGAAGGGAAAAAATGCCCCAGCAGCATGCCGGCGGCAAAAGCGAGGGCCATCTGCGCGATGGGATGGCGAAGCGTTTTTCTGGTTCTGGTCATCGACCGCCCAGTCTACGGGTGATGTTGCGGCATGGCTTCGAGAGCCGCGCCGTACGGTGGATTTTTGTGGATGGGCGGTGAGTGTAAAGACGCAAAGGCGTCACCCGGCGCCGGGGCATATGCATAAAATCCGGAAACAATATTCCTAATATCTTTAAAAGATAGGTTGAGGCGATGGAACTGAGACACCTGCGCTACTTCCTGATGGTTGCCGAGGAGCAGCATTTCACGCGTGCCGCCGAGCGGCTCAACATGCAGCAGCCGCCCCTGAGCCACCAGATCCGGCTGCTGGAAGAAGAACTGGGCTTCGAATTGTTCCGCCGCCACCCCAAAGGCGCGGCGCTGACGGCCGGCGGTGCCGTGTTTGTGCAGGAGGCCAAGGCCATACTGCGCGGCGTCGAGCAGGCCTCGGCGCGCGCGGCGCGCGCCGCACAGGGTTTTGAAGGCACGCTGGCCATTGGCTTTACCAGTTCGGCCGCGGCCCATCCCCTGATTCCCGGCATCATCCGGGCCTACCGCGACGCCTATCCCGATGTCCACCTGGACTTGAGCGAAGCCAATGCGGCCGAGTTGACCGAGGGCATAGACAGGGGCAAGGTCAATGTCGCGATTTTGCGTTCGCCCGTCAGCCATCCGCGCGGCGTGAGTTTTTTTTCCTTGCTGGAGGAAGAAATGCTGCTGATCCTGCCGGTGGGCCATGCGCTGGTCGCGGGCGCCGCCAAGGACAAGATGCCGGTCATTGACCTGAGGGCCCTGGCCGATGAGCAGTTCATCCTGGTGCGCAGGCACGGCGCGCCGGGCATGTATTCGGACCTGATCGAAGCCTGCGAACAGGCGGGCTTCACGCTCAAGATCGCCACGGAGGTCGAGCGCATGCTGACCAACATCAGCCTTGTCGCGGCCGGTGCGGGCGTCTCTGTCGTTCCCGCATCGATGAAGAATTTCCACCGTGAGAGCGTGGTGTACTGCCGCATCCGCAATGCCAAGCCGGCCCTGGTGGCGCCCATCACGCTGGTGAGTCGGGAAGACAGCAACTCGCCGGCCGAAAAGAATTTCATGGACCTGGCCAAAAGTTTCGCGCGGCAGCACAAAGCCGCAAGGTAGGCGTGCGGCGGGGCCTCGGCCGGTTTCAGTGCAAAATGAGTCGGCGCCGTCGACCTGCGCCGAGCACGCCAGCCACAACAACCGCCGACTCCATGAGAACCCGCCACATCGAAGTCCTGCAGGCCATCCTGCGCACCGGCACCATCAGCGGCGCTGCGCGCCTGCTGCATGTGTCCCAGCCCGCCGTGACCAAGGCCTTGCAGCATGCGGAGGCGACTGTCGGGTTTGCGCTCTTCAACCGTGAAGGCAAGCGGCTGGTGGCGACCAAGGAGACGCATGCGCTGGCCCCCGTTGTGGAGCAGGCCACCGGCGGCCTGGACGCGGTGCGGGAATTGGCGCGCAACCTCAAGCTGGGCGCCGACAAGGCGGTGCGCGTGGCGGCTGTTGCGTCGCTGGCCAACAGCGTGCTGCCCTCCGCGCTGCTGGCCACCCGCAAGCTGTTTCCCAAGATGCGCAGCGAACTCAACACCGGCCATACCGAGGACATGATGCAGAAGCTGCTCATGCATGAGGTGGACATGGGCATCGCCTTCGACCCGCCGCTGCATCCTTCGCTGGACTGCGTGGAGATAGGGCACCTGCAGCTGGTGGCGGCCAGCCTGCCTGCGCGGCTGGGCAAGTATGCGCGCAACAAATCCATCTCGGCCGAGGCGCTCGCCAGCATGGAGCTGATCGAACTCTCGGGCAAGGACCCGCTGGGTCGCATCTATTCGCGCTATGCCAACCGCTTCAACTGGCAGCAGGGAAAAACCGCGGTGCGCACCTACCAGATGGCGGTGCGGCTGGCAGAACTGGACCAGGGCGTGGCGATTGTGGATTCAGCCAGCGCCAACTTCTTTTCCGACAAGCTCAAGGTATTGCCGCTGGAGCCCCGCGCCGAGTTCCCGGTCTGCGCGATGTACCTCAAGGCGGCGGCCGTCACCGACATCATGCGCACGCTGACGCACTGCATAGGCGACGAATTGAAAAAGGTCCAGGACGCCACCTGGCAACCCCGGGCTTGAGGGCCGCAAGGGCGATCGCTAGTACTGGCTGGCGGTGACGGCTTCTTTCGCGGTGACGTGGGCGCGCATGCCTTCCACCACATGCCTGGCGGCAACCAGGTCGCTCAGGCCCACGCCGACCGCCTTGAAAAGAATGATTTCCTCCGGAGAGCGGCGCCACGGTTCCTGGCTGCCCAGCAGTTCCGGCAAGTCGCTGATTTGCGAGACATCCAGGCTTTTGTCGGCCAGCCCGATCACGATCTCGCCGGCCTCGAGCAAGCTTTGCGGCTTCCATTCGACGATGACACGGTCGCTGCGCGCCCGGCTGACCTGGTCGATCTCTGTGCCTGTGGGCAGGCTGGTACCCACCGCGCAGACCGCCGTGCCGCGCCGCAGCCAGGCGCCGTCAAACAGCGGCTGTTTGGAGCGCGTCACGGTGACCACCAGGTCTGCGTTAGTCACGGCCTCCTGCGGCGAGACCTGCCGCACCGCGATGCCGTAGCGCGCGGAAAACGCGTCGCAGGCCTGCGAGACGTCGGCCGTGTCGACGACGGCGATCTCGGAAAAACCTATGCTCTCCTGCAGGGCCTCCAGGTGCGTGCGGCCCTGGATGCCCAGGCCGAACAGTGCCATCTTTTTGGCGCCAAGCCGGGTGATTCTTCGCGCCACCCAGGCCGTCATGGCCGCGGTCCTGGCGCGCGTGATTTCTCCCGCTGGCATCACGTGGTGCTGCTGCCGCGCCAGGTCGAAGAGGTTGACCAGGAAGTCGAACTGGCCGTTGAGGCTGGTATAGGTTTTGTACGCGGCGACGCCTCGGCTTTCCCACAGCGCACCCATGCCGCTGAGCTTCCAGCTGCCGCAGTCTATGCGCTGGCGCGCCTGGATGGCCGCATCGCCGCTGCGCAGCGATTCAAAGGCCAGGGGAAGGTCCTTTAAAACCTCGCGCCAGCCGACGGTGCGGGTGACGTCTTCATCGGTATAGGTATGGATCATGGAACGCTCTCGGGCTTTCAGGCTTTTGGTTTTCAGAACAGGGACGGCCGGGAACAGCCATCCTAAGGGGGTGGGGCAAGGTGCGGCCATCACATATCTGCGGAACTTATAACCGCGGGTTATGGGCTCACCTCAGTAGCCCTGCCGCAGGTCGACCAGGCCCTGGACCGGCAGGCCTTGCTCCAGCGCCTGCAGCTTCGCTGCGATCTGCGCGATGCTTTCTTCAGGCAGGGTGCGGGCCGAGGCATGGGGTGTGAGGGTGATGAGCGGGTGGCCGCGAAAAGGGTGATGCGCCGGCAATGGCTCCGTGCGAAACACGTCCAGCGCGGCCCCGGCCATATGGCCGCTGGCCAGCAGTTCGATCAGGTCGCCTTCCACCAGGTGCTCGCCGCGCGCCATGTTGATGAGGTAGGCGCCGGGCCGCAGCCGCAGCAGCGTGTCGCGGCGCAGGATGTCCCGCGTGCCCGGTGTCAGCGGCAGCAGGCAGACCAGGACGCGGGTGGCGGCGAGGAAATCGGCAAGCTGCGCTTCCCCGGAAAAGCAGCGCACGCCCTCCAGCGTCCTTGCATTTCGGCTCCAGCCGTTCACGGGGAAATCAAACCGGGCCAGGGTCGCGGCCACGCGTTCGCCCAGCGCGCCCAGCCCCATCACTCCGACCGGAAAGTCGGCGCGCCGGCGCGGCGGATACAGGCGCCATTGCCCTTGCGCCATCTCGGTTTCATAGCGGTCGAATTCGCGAAAGTGCCGCAACACCGCATGGCACGCGTACTCGGCCATCTGCGCCGCCATGCCGGCGTCGGTGATGCGCAGCACGGCGGCGCCTTGCGGAAGGCTCAGCTTTATCAGCGCATCGACGCCGGCGCCCATGTTGGCGATCCACCGAAGCCCGGGGTGCTCATCCATGAAGGCCTGCGGCGGATTCCACACGAGCGCGCAATCCGCGTGAGGATTGGCGCCGTCGCCGGGCTTCCACTGCGTGAGCACGGCCTGCGGCAGGGCCGCGCGCAGGCCTTCCAGCCAGGGTGCGGCGTCGATGCCCGGGCAGCACAGGACGATGCGCATCAGACTGGCTCCTTCATCACCCGGCGCGCAGGAGGATGGCATCGACTTCCACGTCGAAGCCGTTGAGGCTGGACTGGGTCAAGGTGCGCGCCGGCGGCACCGCTCCCACGTAGGTCGCGTAAATCGCGTCAAACTGGGCCGACAGGGTGGTGTCCCGCAGGAAGACATTGACCTTGACCGCATCGCGCAGCGACAGCCCTGCCGCCTGGGCGATGGCCTGCAGGTTGTCCAGCACCACGCGCACCTGCGTTTCGAAAGGACTGCCGCCCCAGCGCACGCCGTGGCGGTCGCGCGGCGTCTGCCCGGCCAGGAAGACGAGCTGGCCCGCCTGCATGCCCTGGCTGTAAGTGCCCGCCGGCGTGGGCGCGGCATCGCTGTGAAGGGCGATGGCGCTCATGCCGTGCGTCCCGGCAGGCCGGCCTGCACCGCCAGCGTGTCCAGCACACCCACCATGCGCTCCAGCGCATCTTCCCACTCGGCTTCGTCGCGCGCATAGCAGACCCGGAAGTGCCCGGAGCCGCTGGGGCCGAACTGGTAGCCGGGGCTGACGAGCACATGCGCGTCACGCATCAGCGAGCCGCACACCAGCGTGTCGGGCAGCTTCAGGGCGCTGACGTCGGGCCAGGCGTAGGCGGTGCCATTCTGGATGTCCATCTTGAGCCAGGGCAGGCGCGCGAAGGCCTTCACGGTCATCTCGCGCAAGGCCTTGAACTCGACAAGGCGGCCGGCCAGCCAGGCGCCGTCGTCACGCAACCAGGGCGTCAGCACGTGCTGCGCATAGGCCGGCGCGCGCAGGGAGGTGATGGACTGGATGTCCTCGATGCCCTGGATCACCTCGGCCGGCGCGGCCACGACGCCCAGGCGGTAGCCGCTCAGCGATTCGGTCTTGCTGGGGCCCAGCAGCGTGATGGTGCGCTCCTTCATGCCGGGCAGGGCGGCCAGGTGCACAAAGGGCGTGTCGTCGTAAGTCAGGCGCGCGTACAGCTCGTCCACCAGCACGAGGATGTTGTGGCGGTTGGCCAGGCTCGCGATCGACGCAATCACTTCAGGTGAGTACACCGCGCCCGTGGGATTGTTGGGGTGCGAGAACAGCAGCAGCTTGGGCTTGCCGCGCTTGAGCGCGTCTTCCAGCGCGTTGAGGTTGGGGTGCGGCCGCGGGCCCGGCGTCATGGGGATGTGGGTGATCTTGGCACCCAGGAACTGCAGGATGCGCTCGCTGAACAGGTAGTCGGGATCGACCAGGAGGACCTCGTCGCCCTGCCCGACGAGCGAAGCCAGCGCACCGAACAGGCCTGCCTGGGTGCCCGGCGTGAGTATCAGTTCGCGCGACGGGTCAAAGCGCAGGCCGAAGACGCGGTTCACGTTTTGCGCGACGTTGGCCAGCACGTCGGGATGGCCGCGGTAGCCGGTGTAGGCCAGGGAGCCGTCGCGCCCTGCGCGCGCAAAGGCCTCGATGGCCCAGTCGGGCGGCGCGAAGCGCACGGTGTCGAAATGGGTGGTGTCCAGGAAATCCCTGGGCGCTTGCGCCAGCAGATCCCGGTCGGCCTGGCGTGCGCTGCCCTTGACGCGCCCCGGCAGGCGCAGGGCACTGACGCGGGGCGAGGGGGTGATGTCGGGGGGCTGCAGCCGGTTGTCGAAATTCATGAACATCCTTTGTGAGTTGCTGTTGGGAAAGGGCGTCGCCCCGCGGCTGGCGCTGCGCAGGACGGGCGTCGAAGCATGATAGGCACGGAGTTATTCGTGAAAAACGCAAGTTCTTGCCGCTAACGATAAAAGTTCTTCATATATGACGACACAAGCCCATGAAGCAGGCCGTGAAGCCTGTGGTGTCAGGCGCGAAAAATGCGTGGTCTTGCGTGCGAAGGCCATGGCATACCCGCAGGTATACCCAGAGCAATACTCAAAGGTATTTCATGTTTTTTGCGAAATCTATTCACCCATTGATGAATGCTTGTTGATATCGTTGTCACATTCAACCGTCAGGCGAGCCCGTTGCGCGGCGCCGCGGCTGAGCCCCGAGGAGACTTCATGATGAAACGCTTTTATTCCCGGTTGCGCCGCTGCGCGGCCTTCGCGCCGCTATGCCTTGCGGCGTGGCTGGGCGCCGCCGGCGAGGCGCGCGCCCAGGACCTGACCATCGCCACCAAGCTGGAGCTCAGCACGCTGGACCCGCATTTCTTCGCCTCTTTCCCGGCGGGCTCCTCCCACGAGCTGCTCTATGAAAAGCTGACCTTCCAGGACGCCAACGGCGCCATCGTTCCCCAACTGGCGACCAGCTGGAAGCTCATCGACGACCTGACGTGGGAGTTCAAGCTGCGCGGCGGCGTGAAGTTCCACGACGGCACGCCCTTCACCGCCTCGGATGTGGCTTTCACCATGGAGCGCGTGCCGACGGTGCCCAACAGCCCCAACTCCTTTGCGCAGTACACGCGCAACATCGAGAAGATCGAGGTCCTCAACCCGTTGCTGCTGCGCATCAGGACAAAGCAGCCCAACCCGGCCCTGCCGCTCGAGATGTCGACCGTCTTCATCGTGTCGGAAAAAAACGGCAAGGGCGCGACCACCGCCGACTACAACGGCGGCAAGCGCGCCATAGGCACCGGTCCCTACCGGCTGGTCGAGTGGACCAGCGGCGAGCGCCTGGTGGTGGAGCGCTTCGACGGCCATTGGGCCGGCAAGCCGGCCTGGCAGCGCGTGACTGAGCGGGTCATCGTCAAGGATGCTTCGCGCCTGGCCGCGCTGCTGTCCGGGCAGGTGGATGCGATCGACCTGGTGCCGATCGCCGACCTGTCGCGGCTCAAGGCCGACCCGCGGTTTTCGCTGTTCAGCGGCCCCGCGGCGCTGGTCCAGTACATTGCGCTCGACTCCGCCCGGGACAGCTCGCCTTACGTGACGGCCAAGGACGGTTCACCGCTGCCGCAAAACCCGCTGCGCGATGCGCGTGTGCGCAAGGCGTTGTCGCTGGCGCTCAACCGCGCGCTGCTCAGCGAGCGCCTGATGGAGGGCAGCGCATTGCCCGCTTCGCAGCTGCTGCCTTCCAACTTCGCGGGCACCAGCCGCCAGCTCAAGCCCGACCCTTTCGACGCGGCACGCGCCAAGGCCTTGCTTGCCGAGGCGGGTTATGCCTCGGGCTTTCGTCTCACCCTGCATTCGACGGTGGACCGTTATCCCAACGACACCGCCATCGCGCAGGCCATCGCTTCGAGCTGGACGCGCGTGGGCCTGGATGTGAAGGTGGAAACCATGCCGGGCGCCGTGTTCTTCGGCAAGGCGGCCAAGCAGGAGTTCTCGGCCTTCACCGCCCAGTACGGTTCGGACGACGTGGGCAGCGGGCTGCGTTCGCTGCTGGGCACGGTGGACCCGCAAACGGGTTCGGGCTCGGCCAACCGCACGCGCTACAGCAATCCCGCGCTGGACCGGCAGCTGTCGGCGGCGCTGCTGCTGATGGACCCCGCACAGCGCAACGCCGCGCTGGCCCGCGTCACCGAAGCCTATATGGCCGACGAGGGGTTGATCGCGGTGTTCCACCCGATGTTCGACTACGCGGCCAGAAAAGGCCTGGTCGTGAGCCATCGCCCGCAGCGCCGTTTCAATGCGCTGATGATCAAGCCGGGGAAATAAGGTGCTGGTCTACATCCTGCGCAGGCTGAGCCAGACCGTGGTCGTGATGCTGGTCACGTCCCTGCTGGTGTTTTCCGCCATCTTTCTGGTGGGCGATCCGGTGGAGCTGCTGGTCAGTCCCCAGGCCGACCAGCTGGAAAAAGACCGGGCGCGTACCGCCCTGGGCCTGGATCAGCCCATGCTGGTGCAGTACGGGCGCTTCCTGCGCAATGCCGCGCACGGCGAGCTGGGCGTGAGCTTCGTTCATGGCCGCCAGGCGCTGGAGCTGATCCTGGAGCGTATGCCCGCCACGCTGGAGCTGGCCCTGCTGGCGATGCTGATCGCGGTCGCGCTGGGCATTCCGCTGGGCATGTATGCCGGGCTCAAGCCCGACAGCCTGGGCGCCAAGGCCGTCATGGCGGTGTCCATCGTCGGCTTCTCGCTGCCGGGCTTCTGGGTGGGCCTCTTGCTGATCATGCTGTTCGCGGTGCAGCTAGGCTGGCTGCCCTCGACGGGCCGCGGGCCGGTGGTGGATTACTGGGGCCTGAAACTCTCGGTGCTGCAATGGGAAGGTCTGCGCCATGCCCTGCTGCCGGCGCTGAACCTGGCGCTCTTCAAGCTGTCGCTGATCATCCGGCTGACGCGCGCGCAGGTGCGTGAGAACGTCCTGCTCGACTACATCAAGTTCGCCCGCGCCAAGGGCCTGTCCCGCGCGCGCGTGCTCGGCGTGCACCTGCTGAAGAACATCATGATCCCGCTGGTCACCGTGATTGGCCTGGAGTTCGGCTCGGTCATCGCGTTCGCGGTGGTCACCGAATCCATCTTTGCCTGGCCGGGCATGGGCAAGCTGGTGGTCGAGTCCATCTTCCAGCTGGACCGTCCGGTCGTGGTCGCCTACCTGATGATTACCGTGCTGATGTTCATCCTGATCAATCTCGCCGTGGACTTGCTGTACTCGGTGCTGGACCCGCGCATGCGGCTACGGGCGGCCCAGCCATGAGCGCGCCTTCGGTATCCGTCGTGCCCGGCGACGAAACCCCCTGGCGGCGTCTCGCGCGCCGCTACGCCGAGTCGAGGCTGGCCCTGCTGGGACTGGCCATGCTGGCGGCGGTGCTGCTGCTCGCGCTGTTCGCGCCCTGGGTGGCGCCGCAAAATCCCTACGACCTGGGCAAGCTCGACATCATGGATTCGCGCCTTCCGCCCGGTTCGCTGGGCGGCGAGGCGGGCGACTTTCGCTACCTGCTGGGCACGGACGGGCAGGGCCGCGACATGTGGTCGGCCATCCTGTACGGCCTGCGCGTGTCGCTGGTGGTCGGCGTTTCCAGTGGCGTGATCGCGCTCGGCCTGGGGCTCAGCCTCGGCGTGCTGGCGGCTTACCTCGGCGGGCGCTTCGAGCAGCTGCTGATGCGCATCGTCGACATCCAGCTGGGCTTTCCGTCCATCCTGGTGGCGCTGGTGCTGATCGCCACGCTGGGCAAGGGCGTGGACAAGGTGATCTTTGCGCTGGTCACCGTCCAGTGGGCCTACTACGCGCGCACCGCGCGCTCGGCCGCGCTGGTGGAGCGCCACAAGGATTACATGGAGGCCGCGCGCGGCCTGGGGCTGTCGCGCCCGCGCATGGTGCTGCGCCACCTGCTGCCGAACACGCTGCCGCCCATGATCGTGGTCGCGACCGTGCAGATCGCGCATGCGATTTCACTGGAAGCCACGTTGTCATTCCTGGGGTTGGGGCTTCCCGCCACCGAACCGTCGCTGGGCCTGCTGATCGCCAACGGCTATGAGTCGCTGCTGTCCGGCAAGTACTGGATATCGGTCTACCCGGGCGTCGCATTGCTGTTCACCATCCTCTCCATCAACCTGGTGGGCGACCAGCTGCGCGACGTCCTTAACCCGAGGCTGGCGACATGAGCGCGCAGGCATTGCTCGAGGTCAAGGACCTGGTGACCGAGTTCGCGCTGCGCGAAGGTGCGGCGCGCGCGGTCAACGGCGTGTCGTTCACGCTGAGCCAGGGCGAGGTGCTGGGCCTGGTCGGTGAATCCGGATCGGGAAAATCGGTCACCGGTTTTTCCATCATGGGACTGGTCGACAAACCAGGGCGCATCACCGGCGGCAGCGTGCTTTTTGAGGGCCGCGAACTGGTGGGCGCCGCGCCCGAGGCGCTGCGGCGCTTGCGCGGCAACCGCATGGCGATGATCTTCCAGGACCCGATGATGACGCTGAACCCGGTGTTGCGCATCGACACGCAGATGGTGGAAACCATCCATGCGCACGAGCGGGTGTCGGCCAGGGCGGCGCGCAGCCGAGCCGCCGAGGTGCTGACGCGCGTGGGCATCGCCTCGGCCGAAGAGCGCCTGCTGCAATACCCGCACCAGTTCTCGGGCGGCATGCGACAGCGCGTGGCGATCGCGATTGCGCTGCTCAACCGCCCCGCACTGATCATCGCCGACGAGCCGACCACCGCACTCGACGTCACGGTGCAGGGGCAGATCCTGTACGAGATGCAAAAGCTGGTGCGGGAAGCGGGCACCTCGCTGATCTGGATCACGCATGATCTCGCGGTGGTGGCGGGCCTGGCGGACCGCGTGGCCGTGATGTACGCGGGCCGCATCGTCGAGCAGGGCCCGGTGGCCGCGGTGCTGGATGCGCCCATGCATCCCTATACCCGGGGCCTGTTGGGCTCCGTGCCTGCCGCCAACGCGCGCGGCAGCCGCCTGCGGCAGATTCCCGGTCTCACGCCGTCCCTGCTGCGGCTGCCGCCGGGCTGCGCCTTCGCCGGGCGCTGCGATGCGGTCTCGCCGCAGTGCGCAGCCCCGGTGGCCTTGCGCGAGGTGGCGCCCGCGCGCCAGGTTCGCTGCGTGCATGCCATCGCCTCCGGAGTTTGCTTATGAGCTTTCCTTCAACGCTCGAGATCCGCAATGTCTCCAAGCGCTTCGTGACCCGGCTGGATGCCATTGAAAAAATCAGCGCCAGGCTGGGCGCATCCGTTCGCGAGCAGACAGTGCACGCGGTCGACCGCGTCAGCTTCGAGGTGCACGCCGGCGAAGTGGTAGGCCTGGTCGGTGAATCCGGCTGCGGGAAGTCCACGCTGGGCCGCCTGGTCTGCGGGCTTCACGAACCCAGCGAGGGCGGGGTCTTCCTGGGCGGGCGGCCCGTTCAGGTGAGCGCGTCGCGCCGTCCCGAGTTGCAGATGATCTTCCAGGATCCCTTCGCTTCGCTGAACCCGCGCATGCGCGTGGGCGATGCGGTGGCCGAAGCGGCCGTGGCGCATGGGCTGGTGTCACGCGCCGATGCCGCGGACTACGTGGCCACCCTGCTTCAGCAGGTGGGCTTGGACCCGGCTTGTGCGAAACGTTTCCCGCACCAGTTCTCCGGCGGCCAGCGCGCGCGCATCGGCATCGCGCGCGCACTGGCCGTCAGGCCCGGCTTTCTGGTCTGCGACGAAGCCGTGGCCGCGCTGGATGTTTCCATCCAGGCCCAGGTGCTCAACCTTTTCATGGACCTGCGCGAGCGCCTCGGGCTCACTTACCTTTTCATCAGCCACGACCTGGGCGTGGTGCGCCATCTCGCCGACCGGGTGGTCATCATGTACCTGGGCCGCGTAGTGGAAAGCGGCGAGGTTGAAGAGCTCTACAGCCGGCCCAGCCATCCCTACACCCAGGCGCTGCTCGCGGAAATTCCCCGCCTGGACAGGCGCCGGCTGGACTACACCCCCATCAGCGGCGAAATTCCTTCGCCGCTGCATCCACCCACCGGCTGCCACTTTCACCCGCGATGCCCGCATGCCGGCCCGCGCTGTGCTGTCGAGCAACCGCCGCTGCGCGAGATCGCGCCGCGGCGCTGGTCGGCCTGCCATCTCCATGACTCCCAGGGCGTCGCCTGAAGCGCGCCCATAGCCCCCGTACCCTCGCACCCCGACAATGAACTCCAACACATCCAGACAGGCCCATGTGCCGCGCATCGCCATCGGCGGCTTCATGCTCGAAAGCAACTCCCACTCGCCCGTGGCCACGCGCGCCGAATTCACCTCGGTCTGCGACCTGCGCGGCCAGGCACTGGCGGACGACCTCGCCAGCCCGAGCCCGACTTCTTCGACCACGCTCAAGGGGTTTATCGCCGGCATGAACCAGTCAGGGGCCTGGCTGGCGCTGCCCCTGCTGCATGCGCAGGCCAATGCCAGCGGCGCGGTAGAGCAGGCCTATTTCGACGAAGTGGTGCATGACCTGCGCGAGCGCCTGCGCGCGGTGCTCCCGGTGGACGGCGTGTTCCTCGCGCTTCACGGCGCGGCCATTGCCACTGGCGACCACGACCCGGACGGCACCCTGCTGGAGGCCGTGCGCGCCATCGTCGGCCCCGAAGTACCCGTGCTGTCCACGCTGGACCTGCATGCCAATGTGGTTGGGCGCATGGTCGACAACGCCGACGCGCTGGTGGCTTACCGCACCAACCCGCATGTGGACATGCGCGAACGCGGCGCCGAGTGCGCCACCCTGCTGCGCGCCATGCTGGCCGGCATGCGCACGGAAAAAGGCTTCGTGAAGCTGCCCTTCGTGCCGCCCTCGGTGACGCAGAACACGCATGAAGGCCCCTACCGCGACCTGATCGAATACGGGCAGCGGCAGGTCGACAAGGACGTGCTCAACGTGTCCATCCTGTCGGGCTTCACGCTGGGCGATACGCCCAAGAACGGCATGTCCGTGGTGGTGACCGCGCGGGCCGGCGCGGGCAAGGCGCAGGCCGTGGCGCGCGACATCGCGGGTTTCGCCTGGAATCAGCGCCACCGCTACATTCCCCGGTTGACCGCCCTGGACGACGCCACGGCCATGGCCGTGGCGTGCGGGCAGGACCCGGGGCGCCCGGCCCTGGTGTTTGCCGACGTGGCCGACAACCCCGGCGGCGGTGCGCGCGGCAACACGGTGTGGATACTGCAGAGCTTCGTGAACGCCGGCGTGCGCGGTGCGGTGGTCGGGCCGGTGTTCGACCCGGCGCTGGCCGCCGAGGCGCATCGCCATGGCGAAGGCGCGGGGTTTTACGCCAGCTTCAACCGCGACGAAGACCACCCGCTGTCGGGCCGTTTTGCCGCCGATGCCGTGGTGGAGCGCCTGCACCACGGCCGTTATGTCGCGCGCCGCGGCATTTCGGCCGGCAACACCATCAGCAACGGGCCGACGGCCCTGCTGCGCCTGGGCGGTGTCCACGTTGTCGTGGTGAGCCGGCGCGACCAGGCGCGCGATGCGGTCCAGTTCGAGATGCTGGGCATAGACCTCTCGCGGGTCCGCTCGCTGGTGGTCAAGTCGCGCGGGCATTTTCGCGCCGCGTTTGACGAATTTTTCAGCGACAGCCAGGTCGTGGAGGTTGATGTGCCGGGCCTCACGACGCCGGTGCTGGCCAACGTTGCCTGGGAGCGCATGCCCAGACCGGTGTTTCCGCTGGATCCCGACATGCACTGGGAGCCGGCCTGAGGCCGCCCACAAACCGTTCGCAATTGTTCGCAAACCGTTCACATGGATGAAACTGATTTCCTGAAAGCCGCACCATGAGCATCTCTTCTTTTTTTGCTTTCCTCCCCAACGCCCTGGCCGCCTGCACGCGCCTCCTGGCCCTGTTCGCCTTCATATCTCCGGCCTGGGCGCAAACGAACGAAACCGTCCACTTTCTGAGTGAGGACGGCAAGACCACGCTGGTCGCCTACCTCTACAAGCCGTCCACGCCGGGGCCGCATCCGGCGGTGGTGATGCTGCACGGCCGCGGCGGCCTGTACACCACGCTGAAGCAGACCTTCGACGGGGATTCGCTCTCATCGCGCCACGCCATGTGGGGCAAGTTCTGGGCGGACCGCGGGTATGTGGGGCTGCTGGTCGACTCTTTCGGCCCGCGCGGTTATGCGCGCGGCTTCGAGGCCGGCACCAACGACGGCAGGCGCCCGGCCAGCATCAACGAAATCACGGTGCGGCCGCTGGATGCCTACGGCGCGCTCAAGTTCCTGCGCGAGCGCGACGACGTCATCAAGACCCAGGTGTTCCTGCAGGGCTGGTCCAACGGCGGCAGCACCACGCTGTCGGCGGCATCGACGCGCGCGCCCGGCATTTCCCAGCCCAGTGCCGCGACGGGCTTTCGCGCCTTCCTGAGCATGTACCCCGCCTGCACGCAGGTCATCCAGCATTTCACCGATTCGTACAAGGCCTACGCGCCGCTGCTGCTGCTGATAGGCACCGACGATGAGGAAGTCAAACCGGAACGTTGCGCGCAGATCTCCGAGATCGCCAGGCGCAACGGCAGCGACTGGGAGTTCGTGCTCTACCCGGGCGTGGAGCACTCCTACGACACGCCGACCAAAAAACGCGAATCGGTGGATGCCAACAAGCTGGCCGCCGAGGACAGCAAAAAACGCGCGGAAGCCTTCTTCGGACAGTTCATCCGCTAAGGCGCCGAGGCTCCTCAGGGCCGGGCCGGGGCCGCGCGTTCGAGATCAGCGCGCCGGCTTCTTTGCCGTCAGCGCGCGCCAGAAGTCGTTGTTGAGGTGGGCGCTCGCGCCGTCGGTGCGCTCTACCAGGCCGAGTTCCCGGTAAAAGGTGTCTTCGCCCAGGCTGAGCTCGCGCACCTTGATGCCGAGCACGTCGAGCGCCGGCGTGCGCGGAACGATGGCCACGCCCGTGCCGCGCGAGACCAGCAGCGCGATGGCTTCCACCGAGTCGGTTTCCATGGCTTCGGTAACCTGGTATTTCATGCGCTTGAGAAAGCGCTCGACCAGGTTGCCGCCGTGGGAGTGTCGGTAGTAGCGGATAAAAGGCTTGCCCGCCAGCAGCGCGGCGACGTCGCTGGACCTCTCATTCGCGGCTGTCAGCATCACAAAGGGCTCGCGCCGCAGGCTGCGCCAGTTCAGCACACCCTCGATGGGGTAGGCGGGCTTGACGATGAGCGCGCAATCCAGGCGCTGCTTTTCCACCATGTTCAGCAGTTCCATGGAACTGCCCGGCGTGAGCTGCACTTCCACCTTGGGAAAGCGCTTGCGAAAGCGCGCCATGCTGTCGACGACATCGCCCAGCAGGCTGGTCATGATGGCGCCGGCCCGCAGCGTGCCGGTGAGTTCTGCGTCCGCGACGCCGTCGGCCATCTGCCGGTAGAGCAGGATGATCTGGTCGGCGTGGGCCAGCGCCCTGCGACCGGCTTCGTTCAGCACGGCGGTGCGCCCGCTGCGGTCAAACAGCGTGAGGCCCAGTGCCTCCTCGAGTTTTCGCATCTGCACGCTGACGGCCGACTGGGTCAGCCCGACGCGATCTCCCGCCGCCGCGAAAGTGCCGTGCTGCGCCACGGCCATGAAGGTGTTGAGGTAGCGGATCATGGCGATATATGAATGTTATTCATTCTTTATGCGAGATAGTTTCAAGTATAGATGAATATTGTTGCCATAACATGGCTTCAAGCCCTTGGCGAGAGCCCGGCGGCCCCCCTTCATCACGACAAGGACTGCTTCCATGAAGACCCGATGCCTGCTGGCGCCGACAGCGTTTTTCCTTTTCACCTTGGGCGCGGCCACCGCCGGCGCGCAGGACCTGACCGGGACACTCAAGAAAGTTCGCGCGAGCGGCACCATCGTGCTGGGCGTGCGCGACACCTCCATCCCCTTTTCCTACCTCGACGACAAACAGCAATACGTGGGCTACCACGTCGACCTGTGCATGAAGATCGTCGACGCCGTCCGCAAGAAGCTGGACGCGCCCAAGCTGGCGGTGAAGATGCAGCCGGTGGCATCGGCCACGCGCATCCCCCTGATGGCCAACGGCACGATAGACCTGGAGTGCGGCAACACCACCAACAACCTCGAACGCCAGGCGCAGGTGGCCTTCGCGCCCACCACCTTCGTGACGGCAACACGCCTGCTGAGCAAGAAGGCGTCGGGCATCGCCTCGGTGGCCGACCTCCGGGGCAAGGGCGTGTCGTCCACTTCGGGCTCGTCCAACCTCAAGCTGATGGTGACCTTGAACGGCCAGAAGGGCCTGGGCATGAACGTCATGCCCGTGGTCGACCACGGCGAAGGCATGGCCATGCTGGACTCCGGCCGCATCGCCGCCTACGCGATGGACGACATCATCCTGTACAGCCTTGCCGCGCATTCCAGGACGCCCGGCGACTACGTGGTGTCGAATGAGTCCCTGTCGGTTGAGCCCTACGGCATCATGCTGCGCAAGGACGACCCCGAATTCAAGAAGCTGGTCGATGAGGCGCTGGCCGGGGTGTTTCGCAGTGGCGAGATCAACCGGCTTTACACGAAGTGGTTCCAGTCGGCCATCGCGCCCAAAGGCGTGAACCTCGGCGTGCCCATGAGCGATGCACTCAGGAAGGCCATCGCCAGGCCCACCGATTCGGGCGACCCGGCGGCGTACCTGTGAAGCGCGGAGCCGACATGCCCCACCACGCCACCCACCCCGCGGCGGGCCGGCTGCGCCCCGAGGCTTTCATCGAGCATGAATTGCTCGGTGAGCTGCGCGTGCCCGGCTATGCCGATGTGCTGGAAGCGTCCGGCCGCATCCGCGACCACGTGCAGCGCACGCCGCTGGTCCGCTCGGCCAGGCTCGACGAGATCGCCGGTGGGCGGGTCTGGCTGAAGGCGGAAAACCTTCAGGTGACCGGGTCTTTCAAGATACGCGGCGCCTTCAATGCCTTGCTGGGCCTGGCCCCCGCCCAGCGCGCGCGCGGCGTGGTGGCGTATTCCACCGGAAACCACGGCCAGGCCGTCGCCTGGGCCGCCAACCGGCTGGGCGTGCCCGCGACCATCGTCATGCCCGCGGACGCGCCTCGGGTCAAGGTGCAGAAGGCGCTGTCGCAGGGCGCGCGGGTGGAGCACTACGACCGCCGCACGCAAAGCCGCGAAGCGATCGGCATGCGCCTGCTCGCCGAAACCGGCGGCACGCTGATCCCGCCCGGCGATGACACGGCCGTGATCGCGGGGCAAGCGACCGTCGCGCTTGAGGCTTTGGCCGACCTGCCTGAGGCCGCGCGCGGCCAGCTCGAATGGATGGCCGCGCCGTGCGGCGGGGGCGGCCTGATCGCCGGTTGCGGCCTGGTGTTTGACGTGCTGTCCCCTGAAACCCGCCTGGTCGCGGTGGAACCCGCAAGCTTTGACGATACCGTGCGTTCCCTGCAAAGCGGGCGGCGCGAAACCAATCCGCCGGGCGCGACCGGCCTGTGCGATGCCTTGCAGGCCCCCACGCCCGCGGAGCTGCCTTTCGAAATCAACCGCCACTACCTGGCACGCGCCGTGTCGGTCAGCGACGAGGAGGTCATGGCGGCGATGAACTTCGCGCTGGACGAGTTGCACCTGTTGGTGGAGCCCGGCGGTGCTGTGGCGCTGGCCGCGCTGCTGTGCGGCCGTGTGGCCCTGGACGGCGGCCATGCGCTGGCGGTGCTCTCCGGCGGCAACGTGGACCGCGCCGTCCTGCAGCGCTGCTGGGCCCAGGCATGAATTACCACTGGAACTGGAAGATTTTCTGGGAGGCTTCGCCGGAAGGCGCCGGCTCCTACCTGTCCACCCTGGCCTCCGGCCTGGGCTGGACCCTGGCGACGGCGCTCACGGCCTGGTGCATGGCGCTGGTGCTGGGCGTTGCGGTCGGGATACTGCGCACCTTGCCGGCCGGGCTTGCCACGCGCCTGGGCAATGGGTATGTGGAGCTCTTTCGCAACGTTCCGCTGCTGGTGCAGATGTTTCTCTGGTATTTCGTGGCGCCGGAGCTGCTGCCCAAGGCCCTGGGCGACGGCATCAAGCAGTTGCCCCACGCGTCGTTCCTGACGGCGGTGGTCTGCCTCGGTTTTTTCACTTCCGCGCGGGTGGCCGAGCAGGTGAGGGCCGGAATTTCCTCGCTGCCGCGCGGGCAGGCCATGGCCGCCATGGCGCTCGGCCTGACCTTGCCGCAAAGCTTGCGCCTCATCGTGCTGCCGCAGGCGCTGCGCATCATCTTGCCGCCGCTGACTTCCGAGTTCCTCAACATCATCAAGAACAGCGCCGTCGCGCTCACCATAGGCCTGATGGAGCTCACCTCGCGGGCGCGTGCCATGCAGGAGTTTTCCTTCCAGGTGTTCGAGGCGCTGTCGGCGGCCACTGTGGTGTACCTGCTGGTCAATGTCACGGTGATCCAGTTGATGCAGGCGCTGGAGCGCAAAGTGGCGCTGCCCGGCACGGCGGGCCGCCGCTGAAAAGGGGCGGGCATGCTGGCCGGTTTTGATTTCAACGTGATCGAGCGCTCGTGGAGCTACCTGTTCCTGACGGGGATGGCTTTCACCCTCAAGCTCGCGGCGCTGGCCATGGTGGGCGGCATCGCCGCCGGCACCCTGCTGGCCTTGTGCCGGCTCTCGCGCCTGCGGCTGCTGTCCATCCCGGCCGGCGTGTACGTGAGCGTGGTGCGCTCCATCCCGCTGGTGCTGGTGATCTTCTGGTTCTACTTCCTCGTCCCTTATGTGGGCGCCTGGCTCATCGGGGCCAGTGAGCCCGTGAGCGTGGGGGCCTTCGCCTCTTGCCTGATCACCTTCATCATGTTCGAGGCCTGCTATTTCTGTGAAATCATGCGGGCCGGCATCCAGTCCATTCCCAAGGGGCAGCTGCAGGCCGGCTATGCCATGGGCCTGAACTATCGGCAGGTGATGGCCCACGTTGTCCTGCCCCAGGCCTTTCGCAACATGGCGCCCGTGCTGCTGACGCAAACCATCGTGCTGTTCCAGGACGTTTCCATGGTTTACGTGCTGTCCATCACCGATTTTGTCGGCGCCGCTTCCAAGGTCGCCCAGCGCGACGGCCGGCTGGTCGAGATGTACCTGTTCGTCGCGCTGGTGTATTTCGTGCTGTGTTTCGCCCTGTCCCGGTTGGCCAGACGGGTACAGGCCAGGACGGCGATTGTCCGGTGAACGGTGGGAAGCCTGCGCATGGCACACCTTTTGAGGGTGATCAATAACCTTGGGTTATGGATATGGGCGGGTATTTCGAACTGGTCCTTACAGATAAATACAAGTCCAATATCCCGTGGAAGAGCCAGCTCTCAAGTACGGTGCGGCCGGCTGAAAGCCTTTGAAAACTACAGATGCACACAATCAACGTGAACAGATATAAAAGCCGGCCTTTCAAGCCCAGCGTGATAGGCGGTTTGCTGGCGCTTTCCGGTTATGGTGCGTTCGCGCAAGCGCTCGATGCCGGCCGCATGCTCGAATCCATCCGTGAACGCACGCCGGGCCTGAGCAACCCGGCGCCGGCGGACGTGCCGGCCGTGATTGAAAAACCGGCGGAAGAAAACCGGTCGCCGACCGCCGACGCCGGCGCGCGCGTGCTGGTGACGCAGTTCGCGTTCAGCGGCAACGATTCCATCGATGCGCAAACCTTGGCTTCGGAGCTCAGCGGTTTTACCGGCCGCGAGATCGGCTTCGAGGCGTTAGCCGAGGCCGCCGCGCGCATCACGCGCTTTTACCGCGAACGCGGCTTCCTCGTGGCACGCGCCAACCTGCCCGCGCAGGACATCGCGGGCGGCACGGTCAGGCTGGAAATCCAGGAAGGCCGTCTGGGCACCGTCACTGTGGAGCCCGCCAAAAATGTACGCCTGGACCCGGGCGTGATGCACAGTTTCATTGCCGGCCTGGCGCCCGGTGCGGTGATACGCGAGGCCGAGATAGAACGCGCCCTGCTGTTGCTGACGGACCTTCCCGGCATCACGGTGCGTGCCGTGCTGCGCGCGGGCGCCCAGCCCGGCACGGCCGACCTGGTGGTGAGAGTCAGCGAAAGCCCATTGGCGCAGGCGCGTTTTGGTTTTGACAACCAGGGCAACAGCTACACCGGCCGCAACCGCCTGACGGTGGAGCTGTCGGCCAATGACTGGCTGGGCTTGGGCGAAGCCTGGAGTGCCAAGGGCATCACCAGCTTCGAAGGGCTGACGGCCCAGACCCTGGGTGTGTCGGCGCCCCTGGGCGGCTCCGGCCTGCGCGCCGGTGTCGCGTACACCAACCTGCTCTACAAAATAGGCCGCGATTTTGCGCCGCTGGATGCCAGCGGCGAGGGTGAGAGCCTCAGCGGTTTCGTCGCCTACCCTTTCATGCGCAGCCGGCAGGCCAACCTCACAGGCCAGTTCACGCTGGAGCAGAAAAACTATATTGACCGTGTCAACCAGGCCGGCCTGGACGTCAGGAAGTCCTCAACCCTGGCCAGGCTGGACTTCTACGGCGACTGGCGCGATGGCGTGAGCGGCAACCCCGCGCTGACGAGCTATTCCCTGGGCCTGACACGCGGCCGCCTGAGCCGCGACACGATGTCCGACGCGGCCTTCGACGCGCGTTCGGCCATGACCAACGGCCGCTTCAGCAAACTCAACTGGTCGCTCTCGCGCCTGCAGGCGCTGCCGGGCGGCTTCACGCTGCATGCTTCGCTGTCGGGCCAGCAGGCCTCGAAAAACCTCGACTCGTCGGAGGAATTTTTCCTGGGCGGCCCGAATGGCGTGCGCGCCTATCCGCAAGGCGAGGGCGCGGGCGATGAAGGCTGGCTGTCCCGGCTGGAGCTGCGCCACGGCCTGGGACGGCTCGGCGGTTTCGGCGTAGAAGGGTTTCTGTTCTACGACGCCGGCCGCGTACGCATCGACAAAAATCCCTGGGATCCCGCGCAACTGAGCAACCACAGGAGCCTGCAGGGCGCCGGCCTGGGCCTGGTCTTCACGCGGCCCAAGGCGCTGACTGTCAGCGTCGGCGTGGCCTTCAAGCCCACCAGCACACCGAGCACCGTGGAGGCCTCGCACAGCCCGACATTTTTTGTGCAGCTCAGCGGCGCACCGCAAGCCTTCGCGGGCCTGGGTTCCTCGCTGTCGGACGATGCGGCGCTGAGCTCGGACAAGTTTGAGATCTACGGCGGCTTCGGCCTGGAGTTCGAGCAGGTCGCGCGCGACGGCGCGACGCCGGCCGGCCCGCGCGGCGCCACTTTCTCCGCCACACCCACGGGCAGGCAGCTGCCTTCCTACCTGCGCATCAGCGACCCCTCGTCCTCGATAGGGGTGCGCGGTGCGCTGGGCCTGGGCGGCGGGCTGGAGGCCTTCTGGCAGGTGGAGGCCGGCGTGGCCTACAAATACGTGCCCAAGACCGGCCCCAGTTCCGAGCGCCCTGAATCCAACGCGGCCACCAGCCTGCAGGATGCGGGCGTGGGCCTGCGCAGCCCCGACTGGGGGGCGGTGCGCTACGGCCAATGGACCATGCCGTTTCGCGACATGACGGCCAAGTTCGATCCCTTCAACGACTACGGCATAGGCGGCGCGGGCGGCATCATCGGTTCGCCGGGCCTGGGCGTGGGTTCTTCCAGCGTGGCCGGGCCGGTCACCGAGGTGGGCGATGCGAACAACGACGATGCGGCCTTTATACGCAGGCAGCCCGGCGTGTGGCAGTACGCCACACCGGAATGGAAGGGCTTGTCGGCGCGCATCGCCTATTCCAACAACGGGCGCAGGGCGGCGCCCGACCTGGGCGCGGGTTCGGCCTGGGGTTTCAGCGGCTCCTATGTGAACGGCGCGCTCAAGCTCGGTATCGCCTACGAGCAGCACAACCAGTATTTCGGCATTGCCAGCCTGGGCCGCAACAACCGCGGCGTCGGTTCATCGGCCACGGCGGTGACCCAGGGCACTTCGTCGCGCGACTGGGCCGTGAGTCTTGGCGCCAGCTACACGCTGGGCGCGACGACCTTCTCCATGCTGCTCGACAAGCTTTCGTACACCGAGTCGGACGTGATTCCCGGCAACACGGTGCCGGATTTGCAAAGCTACCGTCGCCGCGCCAGGCTGTTCGGCGTGACCCACACCCTGGGAGCCTGGGAGCTGCGCGCCAGCGCCGGCCGCGCCTCGCCCGGCAGCTGCGACACGGTGTCCAACGACCCCACGCTGCGCAGCTGCTCGACCGTGGGCCTGGGCGCGACCCTGGTCGCGCTGGGTTTTAACCGCACCGTCAGCAAAAACCTCAGCGTCTACGGCACCTACTCGCGCATACGCAACGACGGCTCAGCGAGCTACAACTTCCGCACCGGCGCGGTGTTCGCTTCGGCCGGCAACACGCCGGGCGTGGGTGCCGATGTGACCGGCTACGGCCTCGGTTTCAAGTACAGGTTCTGAGAAAGAGAGTCACGCATGCATGCCATCAACCGCCGCTCGCCCCGCGCCTTTCGCCCCCTCCTGAATTCCGTGATGCTGGCCGTCCTGGCTTTGCAAGCCGGGCGGGTGCTTGCCGACGTGCTGCCGGGCAATACCTTGCCGACCAACGGCCAGGTGGTCGCCGGCTCTGGCGGCATCACCGCCTCGGGCAATGTGCTGACCGTCAACCAGTTCAGCGACAAGCTCACGGCGCAGTGGGACACTTTTAATATCGGCGCCGCGGCCAAGGTGAACTTCGTCCAGCCATCGCGCTCGTCCATCGCGCTGAACCGCGTGATGTCCAGCGACCCCTCGCGCATCTACGGCCAGCTCAATGCCAACGGCCAGGTCTTCCTGGTCAATGCCGCGGGCATCCTGTTCGCGCCGGGCTCCAGTGTCAACGTCGGCGGGCTGGTGGCCAGCACGCTGGATATTTCCAATGCCGACTTCGCGGCCGGCAACATGCGTTTCAGCAACAACAGCGGCGCCACCGGTCAGGTGCTCAACCAGGGCACACTCACGGTCAGCGAGGGCGGTTACGTCGCGCTCATCGGCCCGCAGGTTGCCAATGAGGGCAGCATCCATGCGCAGCGCGGCACGGTTGCCCTGGGCGCGGGCAACAGCGTCACGCTGGACATGCACGGCGACGGGCTGCTCAACCTGCAGGTGGACGGCGCCGCGCTGGCAGCGCTGGCGTCCAACAGCGGCGCCATCCAGGCCGACGGCGGGCTGGTGGTGATGGCCGCGCGCGCCGGCGGCGACCCGCTGGCCACCGTGCTCAACAACAGCGGCACGGTGCAGGCCAGAAGCCTGACAAACAGGAACGGCGTGATACGCCTGGAGGGCGGCGACAGCGGCGTGGTAGCCGTCAGCGGCACGCTGGACGCCTCGGGCTACGGCGCGGGCCAGAGCGGCGGCACCGTCAAAGTGCTGGGCGACAAGGTCGGGCTGTTTGCCGGCGCGCGGGTCGATGCCTCGGGTGATGCCGGCGGCGGCACCGCGCTGATGGGCGGCAACTGGCAGGGCTCGGGTAGCGAGCAGCGCGCGCGGGCGACCTTTATTGACGCCGATGCGCGGGTGAAGGCCGATGCGGTGAACAGCGGCAACGGCGGCAAGGTCGTCGCCTGGTCTGACGAGAGCACGCGCTATTACGGAACCATCAGCGCCAAAGGCGGTGCCGTGAGCGGCCAGGGCGGCAATGCCGAGGTGTCGGGCGTCAACTTCCTGGACTACGCGGGCACGACAGACCTCACGGCGGCTCGCGGCAGCGCGGGTTCACTGCTGCTGGACCCGACCAACATCACGATCTCCACGGGCGCCAACACCGCGACCTGGAACGGCAGCAACACCTTCACCGGCTCGGGCGCCGCGTCCGTCCTCAACACCACCACGCTGGTCAACCAACTGGGCACGGCCAATGTGACCGTGAGCACGGCCAGCGCCGGCGCCTCGGTGGGCGACATCACGGTCAGCAACGCCATCGCCTACAACGGCGCGACCGACCGCACTCTGACCCTGCTGGCCAACCGCGATATCAACGTCAACGCCAACATCACGTCGGGTACGGCCAAACTTAATGTCGTGCTGAATTCGGCCTCGGCCGGCGGCGGGGCCGTCGGTTCGGTGTCGATGGGATCGGGCGCGCAAATCGTCAGCAACGGCGGCAACATCACCATCGGCGGCGGTGCCGACCCCACAACCGGCTACGCCACGGGCGGCGGCGTGACCACGATTGGCTTTCGCATGGTGGGCGGTGGCAGCCTGCTGAGCAGCGGCGCCGGCAACATCCTGATCAACGCCAAGGGCGCGACGGGCCAGGCCTTCTCCATGGGCACCAGCGCCAATACCATCCAGAGCACCAGCGGCAACATCACCATCAACGCCCGCAACGCCGACGCCACGGCCTTCGGCATGAACAGCGGCACCAACATCATCCAGGCCACCGGCACGGGCAACATCACGATCAGTGCCGAGTCCACCGGCAACGCGCTGGGCATGACCATGGGCTCCAGCGGCAACAACACGATACGCGTTGCGGACGGTGTGCTGAGCATCGACGCCAAGTCGACGGGCTCCAGCAGCGCGCTGGCCATAGGCTCCGGCACCAACACCCTGCAGGCCACCGGCAGCGGCAGCCTGGTCCTCGCCGGCAGCTCCAGCGGTTCGGGCAACGCCGTGTCCATGATCACCGGCACCAACCTGATGCGCACGGCGGGCGGCAGTATCAGCATCAACGGCACGGCCACGGGCAGCGGCAGTGCCATCGTGCTGGGAGACGGCGCCGCCCAGGCCAAGGTCGAATCCACGGGCGCGGGCAACATCACGCTCACGGCCAACCGGCCGGTGGCGCTGAACCTGGCGACGGTCAGTTCGGGCGGTGGCAACATCACCGTGTCGGGAACGGGCGCGGGCGCGACGCAAGGCATCTCGCTGACCGGCGGCAGCAAGATACAGACTGCAGGCGCGGGCGGCATCACGCTCACGGCGGCCAACACCGGCGGCAGCGCCTTGCTGATGGGCTCGGGCAGCAACCTGGTCGCGGCCTCGGGCTCCGGCAACGTCACGCTCGATGTGCAGTCCAGCAACGCGGGCTCGGGTTCGGGCCTGACCATGGGCAGCGGCGGCACCAATGCCATACGCACGGCCGACGGCACACTGAGCATCAATGCCCGCTCCGCCGGCAGCAGCAGCGCGCTGGCGCTGGGCTCGGGCAGCAACACGCTGGAGGCGACCGGCGCGGGGCAGTTGGTGCTGGCCGGCGCGGCCACAGGTTCGGGCAACGGCATTTCGCTGGCCGGCGGCACCAACCAGGTCAAGACCGTGGGTGGCAACCTGTCCATGTCGGGCAGCAGCACGAATGGCGGTGACGGCATCACCTTCGGCTCGCTGAACAATTCCGTGCTGTCGCAGAGCGGGAACATCAGCCTGAGCGGCAGCAGCACGCGCGGCGTCGGCGTGTCCATGGCCACCGGCGCCAACCTGGTACAGGCCGGCGGACAGGGCAGCCTCAGCGTCAACGCGCAGTCGGCCAGCACGGGCTCCGGCTCTGGCCTGGGCATGGGCACCGGCGGCACCAACACCTTGCGCACAGCGGATGGCGCGCTGACCGTCAATGCGCAATCGGCCGGCAGCAGCAGCGCGCTGGCGCTTGGCTCGGGCACCAACCTGATCGAATCCACCGGCAGCGGGCAGCTTGTGCTGGCCGGCAAGGCGCTGGGCTCGGGCAACGGCATCTCGCTGGCGGCCGGCGGCACCAACACGGTTCGCAGCGCGGGCGGCGACCTGTCGGCCACCGGCACGGCCATAGGCAGCGGCGACGGCATCAACATGGCCAGCGGTAAAAACAGCTGGCTCACGCAGACCGGCACCATCACGCTGTCCGGCATTGCGGCGGGCTCGGGCACCGGCATTGCGATACGGCCCAGCACCGACGTGGCGACGATTGAAGCGACCGGCGCCGGCAACATCAGCTTCAAGACCGACAGCTACGACAGCACGCCGACTTCCACCGGCACCGGCTCGGTGCGCATCGCGAGTGCCGGCGGCGTGCTGGCTATCGAGCAACTGACACCGGGCGCGACCATAGGCATGGGCGAGGGCGCGACCGGGCAGCTCAACTGGAGCGGCGCGGAAATCGGCCAGGTCGCCACCGGTTTTTCCTCAGTGCGCATAGGCAATAGGCTCTCCGGTGCCATCGATGTGCGGCCGCCGTCCTTTCCCGCGCCCGTGGTGTTGCCGGTGCGCTCCGACGATGCGACGCGCCAGCAAGCCGCCATCGTTGCTTCCACGCAGGGCGAAGCGCCCGAGTCGGCGGCGGCCCATGAGCCCAGCGAGAGCACGGCGGCCCTGCGCGGCGAGGAACCCAACCTGTTGAAGGTGGAGGGATTTGATGACATACGCTAAACCATGGCGCCTCGCCACAGCGGTGGCATTGGCCTGGTGCCTGGCCTTGCCCTGCCTGGCGCAGGAAAAAGTGCAGTTCACCAGCCTGGACCGCTGGCAGGGCCCCGAGCGGCTGGTGCTGGACGGCTACCTCTACAAGCCTGAGACGCAGGGCCGCTTTGTCGCGCTGGTGATGTTCCACGGCTGCGCCGGCGCCCTGGGAAAAAACGGCGCCATCACCCAGCGCTTTCGCGACACCGCCAAGCTGCTGAACGGCATGGGCTACGGCGTGCTGTTGGTGGACAGCTTCAACCCGCGCGGCGAGCGGCAGATCTGCACCGTCAATCCCAAGGCCAGGGCCATCCAGGAAGAGCATCGCTGGCTGGATGCCTACGGCGCAATCGAATACCTCAACACGCGGGCCGACGTGGTGCCCGGAAAGATTGGTGCGATCGGTTTTTCGCACGGCGGCACGGCGGCCGTGCAGGTGATGAATGCCGAGCTGCCGGTGAAAAAACAGGGCGCGCCCGGCTTTGCCGCGGCTATCGCCATGTACCCCGGCTGCGCTTCTACGCTGGCCGCCAGGCCCGACTATGTGGCCTATGCGCCGCTTCTCATCCTGGCCGGCGAGCTCGACGACTGGACGCCGGCCCGCTACTGCCAGAAGCTGGCCGAACGCAGCAAGGAACGCGGCCAGCCTGTGGACATTGAAATCTACCCCGAGGCCTACCACGGCTTTGACGAATTGAGCCCCGTCAAGCTGCGCGAAGACGTGGTGCGCAGCGGCAAGCCCGTGCATGTGGGCGGCAACCCCGCCGCGCGCGTCGCCGCCCACGCCAGGATTCGCGAATTTTTCGCCAGACACCTGCCGGCCCAGTGAGCCGGCGCCCCATCCCAACATTCCACAAGGAAAGACCATGCGTTTACACACAGGAGCCCGCGCCTTGGCGCGGCTGGGTTTTGTTTTTTTCATGACACAGGCGGCGCACGCGCAGCTGCAACCGGTGCCGGCCCAGGACGTCGCGCCCGAGCCGTCCTCGGGCTACACCGAGAAGAAGGCCGTCACGGCGAAAAAATTCATGATCGCCACGGCTAACCCGCATGCAACGCGCGCCGGCCAGGAAATGCTCAAGGCCGGCGGCAGCGCGGTGGATGCGGCCATCGCCGCCGCCATCATGCTGAACCTGACCGAGCCGCAATCTTCGGGCATAGGCGGCGGCGCCTTCATCGTGAGCTACGACGCGGCGCAGAAGGCGCTGAACGCCTATGACGGCCGCGAAAAGGCACCGGCCTCGGCCAAGGGCGACCGCTTCCTCGACGCCAAGGGCAAGCCCCTGGCGCTCAAGGACGCCATCAACTCCGGCAAGTCCGTGGGCGTGCCCGGCCTGCTGCGCGTGATGGAGCTTGCGCACCAGAAGCACGGCAAGCTGCCCTGGGCAAAACTGTTCGAGCCCACCATACGCCTGGCCGAGAACGGCTTTGCGGTGTCGGAGCGCCTGCACCACGTGATCAAACTCGACAAGACGCTGCGCGCCAATGCGAATGCGCGCGCCTATTTTTACGACGCGGCCGGCGAACCGCTGGCGGTCGGCGCCACGCTGAAAAACCCGGCTTTCGCGGCGGTGCTCAGGCGCGTCGCCAAGGAGGGCCCCGATGCCTTCTACAAAGGCGAGATCGCCCGCGACATCTCAGCCGCCGTGAACAGCCAGGCCCAGCCCGGCGACATGACGCCGCAGGACATCGCCGGCTACCAGGCCAGGGAGCGCGCGGTGCTGTGCGGCAACTACCGCGCCTACAAGGTGTGCGGCATGCCGCCGCCGTCGTCGGGCGGCATCGCGGTGCTGGCCATGCTGGGCGCGCTGGAGCGTTTCCCGCTCGCCAACGTGCGGCCGAACTCGACCGAGGCCGTGCACCTGTTTTCCGAAGCCGGCCGCCTGGCCTATGCCGACCGCGACTACTACGTGGGCGACCCGGATTTTGTGAACGTGCCGGCGACGGCGCTGGTCTCGCCCGAGTACCTCAAGACCCGCAGCGCGCTGATACGCACCGATGCCAGCATGAAGCGAGCATCGCCGGGCGTGCCGGCCGGCGTCAAGATGGCCTGGGCGCCCGATGAGGAATCGGAGATACCGGCGACCAGCCATATCTCGGTCATCGATGGCAGCGGCAACGCGGTGTCCATGACGACAACGATTGAGGCGGTATTCGGCAGCCACATCATGGTGCACGGCTTTTTGCTGAACAACCAGATGACGGACTTCGCGCTCGCGCCCGAAGAGAACGGCTTGCCGGTGGCCAACCGCATCGAGGGCGGCAAACGCCCGCGCAGCACCATGTCGCCCACGCTGGTGTTCGACGCCGACGGCAAGCTCAAGATGACGGTGGGCTCGCCGGGCGGCAGCGCCATCATCAATTACGTGACCAAGACCCTGGTGGGCGTGCTGGACTGGGGCCTGGACGTGCAACAGGCGATTTCGCTGCCGAATATGGGAAGCCGCAACCGCGCCACCGAGGTCGAGCTGGGCAGTGAACTTGAAAAACTGTCGAGCCCCTTGAAGGCGCTGGGCCACGAGGTACAGGCCATCGAATTCACCAGCGGCCTGCAGGGCATTGTGGTGACACCCCAAGGCCTGGTCGGCGGCGCCGATCCGCGGCGCGAGGGGTTTGTGCTGGGGGAATAGCGGGAGAGGGAAATAGCGCGCCTGCGACCGGCTTGCAAAAACCTGGGGGCCGATGGGGCCGGCTATCTGCGAAGATAGCGGGCTTTATTCCAAGCAAATCCAGGAGCAGGCATGCAAGACGGTATCCACATTGAGAGGCTTCAGGCCTCCCCCTGCGCATGACGGCGGGCGGGCAACTGGGTTTCGGTTTTGACGAGGGCCTGTTGGCGATGGCCGCCGAGGCCGCTGCTGCCAAGCTGCGCAAGCCCAAGGCGGCGAAGGCGCCCAGGCCCGTGGCGCCAGAAGCTGCGGCACTTCCTCCCGCCGCGACGGGCGACAGCCCCGAAGCCATGGCCCAGGCGCTGGAGCGCCACCCCGACTACCGCGTGCTCAGGCGATTGGTGCCGGCCACGGAGTTTCCGCAGGCGCCGCAGGGCCCCGTGGCCCATGTGGTGATCCTGGACACCGAAACCACGGGGCTGGATGCATCGCGCGACCAGATCATGGAGCTGGCGTTGCTGCGCATACAGGTCGATACCCAGACCGGCCTCGCGACGGGCCCGGTCCAGGTCTATGACGGGCTGCGCGACCCGGGCATGCCGGTGCCGAAAATCGCGCGCGAGATCACCGGCATCACCGACGAGATGCTGGCCGGCCAGGAACTGGACATGGCGCGTGTCACCAGCCTGCTGGACGGCGTGGACCTTGTCATCGCGCACAACGCCGGTTTTGATCGTCCCTTTGTGGAAGGCCTGATCCCCGGGGCCCAGGCCTTGAACTGGGCCTGCTCTTTTACCGACATCGACTGGACGGCGGCGGGCCACAGCTCGGCCAAGCTCAGTTACCTGGCGTCCGAACTCGGCTGGTTTTACGATGCGCACCGCGCCGAGATGGACTGCCATGCGCTGCTGGCGGTGCTGATGGCCGGGCTGCCGGGCCAGGGCGTTAACGGCTTGGCGCACTTGTTGTCCACCGCCCGCCTGCCCAGCTATCGCCTGCAGGCCACAGGCGCGCCCTTCGCGGCCAAAGAGTTGCTCAAGAACCGCGGCTACCGCTGGGACAGCACCGCCAAGGTCTGGCACACGCGGCTGGGCGGCGACGCTGCGTTGCAGGCCGAATGTGAATGGCTGCAGCAGGATGTCTATGGCGGGCGGGCAGCGCGGCTGGCGTGGGAGCGCTACGACGCGACGAGCCGCTACGCAGGCCGCGCTGGTACGCCTGGTTGGGCGCAGCTCAACAGCTGAGCCGCCGGGAACATTCGTGCGCTGGCAATGTCAGACAGGTTTAGGGATGAATCCAGGAGTTACCCCTTATGACTATGGTTAAAACCGTTTCCGCAGCGGCCCTTGCCGCTTTGTTGGCCGTGGGCTGTGCCGTCGGCGTGCAGCCCGGCATGTCGCGCGAGCAGGTTCTCGCGAGTTATGGGACGCCCACGCGCACGGTGGCGCTGGCCTCGGGCACGCGCCTGCAGTATTCCCGCCAGCCCACGGGCCAGACGGCTGTGATGGTCGACCTCGATGCCGCGGGCAAGGTGGTGAGTGCCAGGCAGGTCCTGAACCCGCAGGACTTCTCCAGGATAGAAGTCGGCAAATGGACGCGTGCGGACGTGGAGCGCGAGTTCGGGCCTCCCGCGAAGGTCGACGGCGTGGCCTCCTGGTCGGGCGACATCATGACCTATCGCTGGCGGGACGGCGTCCAGGACATGTTCTTTTTTGTTTACCTGGATGCCGGCTACGTGGTGCGGCGTGTGGGCCAGGGCATGGAGTTCCCGATCAGGATGAACGACCGCTTGTAAAGCGGTCTCTGGCGTCGCCCTCAGTCGCGCGAGGCGACGCGGCCTATCTCAGGCCAGCGGTGGTGCAAATACATCCAGGCCGTGAGCCCTATGCACATCATGCCCAGCGACACTGCGGCTAGTGCGGGCGTGGAGTGCATGACCAGCGGCGCGACGATACCGGCCACGATGCCGTTGGCGGTCGAGCCGATAAAGGCCTGCAGCGACGACGCCATGCCGCGGCGTTCGGGATACAGGTCCAGTACCAGCAGCGTGACCACCGGCACCATCAACGCCCAGCCGAAGGCGAACACCGCGATCGGGAACAGCGCCCAGGAGGCATGCGGCGTGAAGAGCAGGTTGGCCGCCAGGTTCAGCAGCGAGGTCAGCAGCATGATGACGAAGCCGTGGCGTATCTGCTGCTTGGGCGCGATCTTGCCCGCCAGCCGGCCGCTGAGCCAGGCACCGGACATGATGCCGGAAATGGTGAGCAGGAAAAACCAGAAGAACTCGGTCGGTTGCAGCGCCAGGTGGTCCCCCAGGAACGCGGGTGCCGACAGCACGTAGAGAAACATGCCGTTGAAGGGCACGCCGCTGGCCAGCGCCAGCAGCAAAAAGCGCGGGCTGGAGCCCAGCTGCCAGTAGCCGCGCATCAAATGCCTGACCTCAAACGGCTGGCGATCCAGCGGCGGCAGCGTCTCGGGCAGGAAGCGGAAGTTGGTCGTCCACAGCACGACGCCCACGCCGGTGAGGAACCAGAAGATGCTGTGCCAGCCCAGGTGCACAAACAGCCAGCCGCCGACGATGGGCGCCAGCGCGGGTGCCACGCCGAAATAAATCGTCACCTGGCTCATGACCTGCTGGGCCTGGGCCGGCGGGTACATGTCGCGGATCACGGCGCGCGAGACCACGATGCCGGCGCCCGTCGACAGGCCCTGCACGGCGCGGAAGAAAACCAGCTGGCCTATGCTTTGCGACAGCGCGCAGCCGGCCGACGCCAGGGTGAACAGCGCGATGCCCCAGAGCACCACGGGCCGGCGGCCGAAGCTGTCGGCCAGCGCGCCGTGGAACAGGTTCATGAAGGCAAAGCCGAACAGGTAGGCCGACAGCGTCTGC
>Ga0065165_1001008_pt1 | contig 34334 bp, 20 predicted proteins | sample AraplaMF_Cvi_mMF_FD_63813 | JGI IMG/M metagenome (GOLD analysis project Ga0065165, IMG submission 63813) | Arabidopsis root microbial communities from the University of North Carolina, USA - plate scrape MF_Cvi_mMF (version 2) (version 3) | ecosystem: Host-associated > Plants > Roots >... | reverse complement strand
CGTCGGATTCGTGGGTTTAACGCCTAAACAAATTTCAAGTATATCGAATGTAGAAGCCGTGTCAATTTATCCCTATGTAACAGCTCATTATTCTGGACTGGAGGGCACGGCCCGGAAAAACTCGCTTCGGATTATGTTACAATTAATATACCTTTTCGCCAAATTACCTCCGAATAAGTCAGTTCTAGAAAAAACGGTTTGGCGCCATGTGAATATTGTTGATGAGCATGAGCAAGAAATAATGAGGTCTTCTGGTTCATCGGTTTTTGATAGCGCGTACATCGGTTATACTGATCTGTTCGTTAATCCATGTGACTTTACTTTTATCTTTTCGGGGGCTATTGAGCCAGATTATTATCAGCAAATTATTTACTATGTAGGGCAGATTTATTCAAATGTATGCGATGTTGTAATTCCGTTAAAGAAGCATGATGGCGAAGGGGTGTCAAATCCAGTGCCTTCTGCTGAATTCGTGGAGAGTTCCGCAGCGAATGCAATAGAAGTGCAGCTTGCTTTTCAAAGTGAATCTAAACTAAAAAGTCAAAGCTGTGCGGCAGTTTTTCAGAATGTGCTGGAGCAACGTCTATTTGCGAGGTTGAGAGAACGGGAGGGTGGAATATATTTTGTCTCGGTGGCCGTGAAAGATTCTCAGGATTCGGTGTTGCCCAGTCGCTGTCTAATTCAATTTACAACGGGGACGTCTGATGCTGATAAAATGGTGTCTGCAACTTGGGAAGAATTGATTAGATTAGTCGAAGATGGAATAACCGAAGGAGAACTTTACGCAGCAAAGGAGAATGAGCGCAGAAAAGTCAGGCTCAAGTTAGAGTTGGCTAATTTTTGGATATATTATATTTATGAGAAAGTTAAGGCTGGTCATTCTGTGTCTGAGATAATCTCCGTTGAAGATGAAATTGATTCGGTTACCAAAGACGATATTAAACTGCTAGGCCAGCAACTCTTCAAGAAAGGAAACTATAGCGAAGTATTTATTCCTAGGTAAGTAGTATAGTAATGTGTCTTGGGTATATTAAAAAAATCGTTTTCTTGGTGATTAGATGGTTTAATTATTGGACGTCGTAAAAAGTGATAGCACTGTCGTTAATGGGAAGCTGAGTGCTAAATAGAATAACACCTGATGAGCTACGGGCCGTGGTAGTTTCAACTCCGGTAGGTGATGTTAGAGTTGATACAATTACTTTGCATGGTGTCACTCCGATGTCATTACATGTTCCTGGTACTGATTGTAATACAAAGGGAGAACTTGAAGTATTTTTTGCGTAAATGTAAATTGGCGTTATTGCCGAGCCTATGTAAGCGGCGCTAAGAGCAATAAGGATAGTGATGGTTCCTAATAGTATATTTTTGTGGTTCATGATATTTGCGTTTTGGTGCGAATCTCTAGTCAAAGGAAGCAAGAGGCTTCATGCCTCTTGCCTAAAATCAATTACTCAACGTCGTAGAACGTAATGGCGGTGTCATTAATCGGTCCTGCAACAGAGCTAAACAGGGTCACGCCCGCAGAGCTACGTGCAACTACTGTTTCTGTTCCTGAAGGTGAGGTTTGTGTTGAAACAGTTACCTTGCAAGTTGTCGGTCCGACATCATTACATGTTCCAGGAACGGACTGTAATGAAAATGGAGCCGAGGCTGTCGATTTCGCCCGAATGTAGATCGGTGAGGTGGCCAATGTAGCATAAGCGCTGCCAAATGCGAATACAGCAGCCACAGTGCCTAGAATTAAATTTTTCATGATATTTAAAATTAAAGTTTAACGACTATGCCTACCTTGTTAATTTCCAGGTGGTCGGCAAAATTCCTGGTTTTCACGTGAAATATTATTTTAATTTTCGATCTCTTGTTTTAATTAGTAGGTATGGAGTATGTGATTATTATGTGATCGTATAGGGCGATGAGGTAATTGTTGATAATTCTGAAATCGTTGACAGGTTGTTGCATATGCCGCGGAATGCGTAGACTCGATAAGTATTTTCCGGTAGTGAGGTTATAGACGTCAATTATTGATGATTTCTTAAAGCTATCTATATCTTCATTTTGAGATAACAAAGGTGAATTAATAAACAGTAAGTTTTGGGACGTACAGCTGATCTTATTAAGCCGTGTTGGTGGTTGTGCTAAAATACTGCTTTTTTCCTTTTCGATTCGAGCGACTTTTACCAATGCTCTGGAGAAGGTGTCAATTGTATGCGAGCGAAACTTGAGAGCGAGGTTGGTGTCTGCGACTATAAACTCATTCTTGTAATAGCTGACATATACAACTTCGTTGCGCGATTTGTTTACGTGTATTTGTCCGTCGACGCAAAATAGGCCGTCAATTTGTTTTTGTAGTAGATCTATGTTGTATTGAAAGCTTTCGCCGTTCCGTTTTATGGCCAACTCATAACTTTCGGTTTGCGGGGAATATGCCTTATAAATGACCGACTCGTTGCTGAGTGGACGGACATCTGCAAAGTAATTTAATGTGTCTAGATAGTGTTGAGCTCTCCATTTACCTAATTGACTACGAAGTATTTCAGGCATTGATCCATTTGCGTGGTATATGTACGGGGAATCGACAACGCATCGAAACTTTAGTGGATCAATTAAACTGTCAATTAGCGGTTTGATAAAATTGATTGCTGTGTCTTTGCATGAGAAATCAGAGGTTAGTAAGCTAAATGGTGAAGAATAATTTGCTAAATAGAATCTATTTTTCGATATCCCCGCTATATAAAATGAATTGTAGTGGAGGTCTAATGTTCCTATTTTTTGCAACTGCTTTGAGAAGTTTCTTTCAAAGGACATTCTTTTTACTTCCTTTCCTATAGGTGAAAGTGCATAGGCAGTAAATATTAGTGCTAAGCTGAATAGTGTACAACCAATCAAGATGTAGGTCTGTGACTTTTTCATTTGATAATAGGAGTTAGGTGGTTAACGAACTGGTCCGATGTCTGCGCCGCTTCTCGCCTGTTCACAAGAACAATTCCCACGACGGCCAGCAGCACGAAAGCAATATTAAACACCAGGTGAGCCCCCCATCCCATTGATTGCAATACCCCGCCACAGGAACACGGAACGTATGGGCTGAAAAGAAGGATGAATGCTATATATAAAGTAAACAACAGCATCAACGTATACGACATAAAGAAGCCGACTACCTGTAGCCGTGGTATTAATAAGAGTATCGATATTAAGATCTCTATCGCAGGTACAGAGAAGGCAATAAACTTAGGATACCGCATGATGAGCGGCGATTTTCCGATCTGCGCCGAGAAAGTTTCGAAGTCCAGGATCTTACTTGTACTGGCATACAGAAAGAGGACGACAAAAAGGAACACGACGACATCGAGAAAAATTGTCTTTTTCATAACATCAGGAGTTATCGGTTAAAGTATGATATATAAAATTCAAACGAACAGGCAAACATGTCACGTGTAAATACATAGCTACGCCAGAGCGTTGCAAACGTGGCAAGAACTTAAAAGGACAAAGTGATCATCGCTGATCGGGGTGTGTGGGTGTGGCGTTTAGGGAACCGGAGAAAATGACTAAGCGTAATTACTCACGTAATGTCTTACCATTGCTTTTGTTTGTTTTTGTGTTGCTAACTATACTAAAGTTTGCCCGACAGATTCGACGGTTTGTTCCGGTAGTAGTGATATTATCGAATGTCGGACTGTGTTTACCTTATATTAAGGTAACGGACGAGGTATATTTATATGATGCATAATCGTGTAAAGGATGTGGTGGTGTGTTAGAATCATAATGTAAAGGTCGCACGAATTGCCGTTCATAGGTTTCGTTAAAAGTATAAAAAGGTACGTTTTACGAACTTTCTCAAACGTTTTCTCTGGACTGTTTTCAATTTCGAATACAGTTTTCCCTATTCCATCACAACCCCAAAAGCAGACCCGAATTTTAGCCCGTCGCAAAGCAATCAACACTTGGCACAACAATTTTCCTCTCCTCCCAAACCGAACTGAAAAATGAAACAACGCGAAGTCCAAGCCCCTGACAACACCACATGGGTATGCGTCCAGGCCCTCTCCGGCGTATCCGAAGGCCAGGATCAAATCGAAAACAAAATCCAGGATCAAAACGGGAAAGTCCCCATCGTCTGCACACCATCCGGAGGCGCACAAACCGTCCGCATTCAACTCCCCAAGGATTGGATAGAAGCGACTAGCGATGAAACGCTACTCGCAGAAATCAAAAAGCATCAATAACAACAACACGACTGCGGGCGTATAGCGAACGCCTGCAGTCTATATCAGACAATCCTCCTCCCCACCGCATACGACAACGCCTCCACCATCGTCTCCACTCCGAACCGCTCAAAGATCCGTCGCCTATAATACTTCACCGTATCCGCCGTAACAAACACCCGCTCCGCAATCTCATTAATCGACAACCCTTGCGCATGCAACCGTAGCACCTCGATCTCCCGCTCCGTCAACACAGGCTTAACCGATTTAATCCACACCTTACGGCTAACATCCAGTTCCAAAATCTCATCCGACCCTTGCTTGTGTATACAAACATTGCCCGCAGCCTTATGATGCGACAGGGAAACGATACACATCGCTTTCCACATCCGTTTATCGCGGGTCAGTAGGAGAGGGGTAAGCTTGTGGTTGACGAGTATCGTCTTACCATCGCGGTTCACCAGGTGAAAGTCGTACGTAATGCTATACAGCATCTTATCATCACCGGGTATCGATTTATAGAAATCAAAACCTGCCTCGTTGATAATGTTCAACAACGCAAGGTCGCCTTCGGGAACATGTTTAAAGTAGAATTCATAGCCCATCGCCAGTACCTCAGCCGTTGATAGCCCGCAAAGGAATAGCGGATTATCGGACACATACTCGAACGTCATCGTCTCGTAGTTGATCACATAGACGCTCTCGTAGGTTAGGCGCGAGAAAGCCTTTACAGCGTCCAGGTAGTCGCTGGGGGCGGAGCGCTCGTCGTCGGAAATCGGGCCGAGGTGATTCTTCGTAAGAAGGGACGAAGTACTGTTGTTTTTCATCGGTAGACAGCAGGAGTTAAGCAAATCTACACTAAAGTGTAGCCATTGAAAATGGTTTTGTACTGACTTTTAGGATGAAAATCCCCTTTGAATCCACTACACCATGAACTGTACAGCGTGCAATACCTCCATAAACGATAAGTTTTGCGGCCACTGCGGCCGTCCGGCGCACATGCCCAGGGTCGACTGGCATTACATCGTCCACGAAATCCAGCACGTGCTCCACTTCGAGAAGGGCATCTTGTATACCGTCAAGGAGTTGCTCCGGACGCCGGGTAAGAGCGTTCATACCTTCATCACGGCCGATAGGAGCAGACTCGTCAAGCCCGTTCTGTTTGTCGTCGTAACGTCACTGATCTATTCGCTGGTAACGCACCTGTTTCATACCGAAGATAAGTATATCGCGTACTATGGCGAAATGAAGTCGTCCATAGCCGTAATGATGAGCTGGTTTCAGGCGCACTACGGCTACACCAACATCATCATGAGCGTTTTTATAGCATTCTGGTTAAAGGTCTTCTTTCGGAGTCAGGGATACAACTTCTTTGAAATGATCATACTACTATGCTTTGCGATGGGCATGAACATGCTGGTCTTCGCAATCTTTGCAATCTTTCAGGGGGTGACCGGAATAGAGACCATGGGTGTCGCAAGTGCCATAGGTTTCGGATATTCCACCTGGGCAATCGGACATTTTTTTGAGGGAAAGCCTGTAGGGAGATATTTAAAGGCGGTTGTGGCCTACATTCTGGGCATGATTACATTCATGTTTGCCGTAATAGCGGTGGGCCTCCTGATCGATCTTACCATACTGCATTGACCGGCGTGCGATAGTCCAAACAATACGGCCTGAACGCTGTTATCAAGGGTATGGCAGAGATTACCCTTGTGTTTCCCAACCAGCTGTTCGAAAAGCATCCGGCGATAAGCAAGTCCCGGCCGGTAGCCCTCATAGAGGATGCGTTGTTTTTCGGCCAGTACAGGTTCCATCAGAAAAAGATCCTGCTGCACCGGGCCTCGATGAAAGCCTACGAACAGGAACTCAAAGACAGCGGCCGGGATGTACGGTATTTCGCGTACACCGAGCACCCTACATTAGAGGGCATCGTGAACACCCTGGCGGCCGAAGGCTACACAAAGATTCATCTGGCCGCCCCCGACGACTACCTGCTCTCGCGGCGTTTAAAGCGGTTTTCTTCAGCTAGGGGCATCGGGATAAAAGAATACGAATCACCGGCATTCATTTGTAACGAAAAATACATCAACGAATTCTTCGACGCCCGGAACAGATACTTTTTAACCGACTTCTATATCGAGCAGCGCAAGCGTCTGGACATCCTTATCCACAACGGCGATCCGGTAGGAGGGAAGTGGACCTTCGATACCGAAAACAGAAAAAAGATGCCTGCCTCCGTACAGGTCCCGCCGTTGCCCACGTATCCGGAAAACGTCTTCTTGAAAGAAGCTGACCAATATGTAAAAACACATTTCTCGGCAAACTATGGCCACGCCGGCCACTTCATGTATCCCGTAACCCGGCAAGACGCCCGGCGTGGACTGACTGCCTTTCTGAACGACCGGTTCGATCGGTACGGCGTTTACCAGGACGCCATCATCGGGCACGACTCCTTCTTATTCCATTCGATACTGACACCCGCGCTGAACATAGGCCTGCTCACACCGGCCGAAGTGTTAGACGAGGCCCTGGCGTTTGCCGCAACGAACGACGTTCCCATCAATTCGCTCGAAGGCTTCGTAAGACAGGTTCTGGGCTGGCGCGAATTTGTGCGGGCACTGTACATCCGCGAAGGCGTGCGCCTGCGTACAACCAACGTGCTACAGCATGAGCGCCCCATACCGGAATCGTTCTGGACCGGTTCGACAGGTGTCCATCCCGTTGATAACGTCATAAAAAAGGTCCTGAACACATCCTACAGTAACCACATTGAACGCCTGATGATCATGGGCAATTTTATGCTGCTCTGCGAATTCAATCCCGATCACGTCTACCGCTGGTTCATGGAGCTTTACATCGATGCCTACGATTGGGTCATGGTGCCGAACGTTTATGGCATGAGCCAGTTTGCCGGCGGCGGGCTGATGAGTACCAAGCCCTACATATCGGGATCGAACTATGTACTGAAAATGAGCGACTACAAGAGAGGTCCCTGGTGCGATATATGGGATGCTCTTTACTGGTGCTTTGTCGAAAAGCATCGGGAATCCTTCCTGGCAAATCCACGAATGTCGATGATGGTGAGGATGTACGACAAACTCGATAACCAACGGCGGATTTCCCTGCACCGGATACGCGACCAGTTTCTCGATGCCCTGTAGGCACTGCCACAGCAGTATGCCAGGCGAACACATAATGTATGTCCTTCGTTAGCACGCAATCTGAATCGTGTATGCGCACACATCCAAAATGTTTTCACGCGTAGTGTGTTTTGAACACACTTGTCACTACATTAGTAATCCATCTTTACGGCTATACGGTTGTGACCAGGATTTTTCTTTCGGTTTTGCTCGGTTGGTTCTGGCTAGTGCCGGGGGGGAGCGTCTTGGCGCAGGAAGAGCAGTATAGCTTCCGCCACATCAACGTACACCACGAAGTAACATCGATACTCAAAGATCGCGGCGGATTCATCTGGGTAGGTACCTCTTCGGGCCTTCACCGGTTCGACGGCTATACCGTAAAAACCTTTCGCCACGACCCGCGCGACACCGCCTCGCTGCTGAACAACCTCGTAAAACAACTTTTCGAAACGCCCGACCGCCACATCGGCGTCCGTACCATAGAAGGGCTCATGCTATACGATCCCGAAACCGAACGGTTCGGAAAAAACCTCGATGCGTTTCATACCCGGTACGGAACCTCTGCCGAACTCAAAAACATCATACGTGACAACAACGGAGCATTCTGGTTCGTAGAGCCCGGCAAAGTCATTAAGTATACGCCGGCCGATAAAAAACGGATCACCTTTGAAAACAGCACCGGAGACCCCGCATCCATCTCGGCGGACTCCATCGCCGACGTTACCACCGATCGCAACGGTGCCGCCTGGATCGTTCACCGTAACGGCAGCATCGAAAAAATAGCCGTTGTAAACGGGCAGCCCCGTGTCGTGCAACGCATAGACGCGCTGTCCGTGGTAAACACCGGCCGCCGCTATACCTATAGAATATTTGCCGATGGCCAGGGCGACCTTTGGGTATGTGTTCCCAACTACTCCCGGGGTGTATATTACGTCCAGCCGGGCAGTGGTAAACTCAGTCACTTCACAACCCATACGCAAACGCCCCGACTGAACAGCAACCTCGTCTCCGGCTTCACCGAAGTAAAAGACGGCATCATCTGGGTTGCAACCGATCAGGGCGGTATAAACGTAATCGATAAAAAGACATTCCACGTTACGCATATACTACACCGCGAAGAAGACAGCCGGACACTGGCCGAAAGCTCCGTGAAGACCATGTACCGCGACAACGAGGGGATAGTCTGGGCCGGTACCTTTAAGCGGGGTGTTAGCTACTACCACGAAGACATCGTTCGGTTCGATCTGTACAAAAATCACCTTCGCGACAAAAACAGCCTTCCCTTTGGCGACGTCAACCGGTTTGCCGAAGACGACCGCGGCAATGTATGGATAGGCACGAACGGCGGCGGCTTGTTATACTTCGACCGTAGCCGGAAATCATTCACGCAATACAAACACAACCCCGCCGACCCTGCAAGCATCAGCGGCGACGTAATCGTAAGCCTCTGCCGTGATGCCGAAGGCATACTGTGGGTCGGAACATACAACCACGGCCTCAACCGCTTCGACGGCAAACGTTTCACCAGATTCACATACAACGCACAGGATACTACATCGATCCCCTCGCAAAACGTATGGGAAGTATTTGAAGACTCCAAAAAGCGCCTGTGGATCGGTACCCTCGAAAACGGAGTGGCCCTGCTTAATCGCGAAACCGGTAAATTCCAACGGCTGAAAGTTGGCGGAAACAACGCCATCCAATCGGCCTTCATCTTCTCCATCGCCGAAGACCGCCAGGGCAACATCTGGTTCGGCACCGTATACGGCATCGACGTACTCTCTTCCGATGGTAAAGTATTCACACATTACACCGCGTCGTCCGATCCAAAATCGTTAAGCAGCAACAACATCTGGGATATAAAAGAAGACTCCAAAGGACGCATCTGGATCGCCACCATCGATGGCCTCAACCGCTTCGATCCCGCAACAAAAACATTCCAGGCCTACAGAAACCTGGGCCTGCAGGACAATTCAGTACTCACTATCCAGGAAGACAACGCCGGTAACATCTGGTTAGGCACACTCAACGGCCTGTGTCAGTTAACCGTTGCCGGAAACGGAGACATCGCCCGGATCAAACACTACACCGAAGCCGATGGATTGCAAGGTCTTCAGTTCAACGAGAACGCCGCGTATAAAACAAAACGTGGTGAACTCTTCTTCGGCGGGCCGTCAGGTTTCAACATACTCAAGCCGGAAGCCCTTCAGATAAATCGTAAACCACCGGCCATCGTATTCACCGACTTTCAACTCTATCAAAAGCCCGTGATCATCGGCGAAGAGGTCGATGGCGTTGTAGCACTCGAACAATCCGTTACCACCGCCGACAACATCGTACTACCACCCGGTAGAAACTTCTTCTCGATCGACTTCTCGGCGTTGGATTACTTCGGCCCGGAGAAAAACCGGTATGCCTACAACCTCGAAGGATTAAACACCGAGTGGGTCACACTCGACGAAGGCGCGCACCGCGTTACATTCAACAGCCTCAACCCCGGTACCTATACACTGCACGTAAAAGCCATGAACAGCGCGGGGATATGGAGCGACCGCGAAGCAGCGCTGCGCATAAGTATAGAGCCCCCCTTCTGGAAAACAAAAACAGCGTTCGTAGTCTACTTTGTATTCCTGCTGGCAATTCTTTTTGCAGGTCGCAAACTGGTGCAGCAGCGCGAGAAAATGAAATTCGCCATCGAGCACGAACGCCAGGAAGCCCTGCGCATGCGCGAGCTCGACCTCATGAAGATAAAATTCTTCACCAACGTAAGCCACGAATTTCGAACACCGCTATCGCTCATCATAAGCCCGGCAGAAGATCTGATGAAGCGGTCCGCAGACCCCGGCAATCATCGGCAATTCGAACTGATCTACCGCAACGCGAAACGCCTGCTCCACCTCGTTAACCAGCTGCTGGACTTCCGCAAACTCGAAGTCCACGAAATAAAATTCAATCCCACCGAAGGCAACATCATCGCATTCATCAAAGAAGTCGTGCTGATGTTCTCAGACCTTTCCGAACGGAAAAGTATAACACTCGAATTCCAAAGCAGCATCACACGCCTGGAAACTGTATTCGACCGCGACAAACTGGAACGTATACTCTTTAACTTACTCAGCAACGCCTTCAAATTCACACCCGGAGGCGGCCACATCGTAGTACGCACAGCCGTAACAACCGAAGATGAAAAATCTGTCCTACAGATCGACGTACAAGACACAGGCATCGGAATCCCACACGATAAACTTGGAAAGATCTTCGAACGCTTTTTCCAGAACGACCTGCCTAGCGGCATCGTCAACCAGGGCAGCGGTATCGGCTTGTCGATAACGCAGGAGTTCGTAAAAATGCACGGCGGTAGGGTAGAGGTAAAGAGCGCACCGACGCAGGGCAGCTGCTTCACCGTATTGCTGCCGGTAGTTACCGTACCACACCAGCAGGAAAGCGAAGTACCGGTGCAGGCAATAGAGCATCTTCCCGAACCGGCCGAAGCAGAATCCGAATCGCCCGTACAGCCGGTGGCATATAAAAACAAAACGTTGCTTTTGGTAGAAGATAACGACGACTTCCGCTTCTACCTCAAAGACAACCTCAAAGCCACATACAACGTACACGAAGCGCGCAACGGAGCCGAAGGATGGACACAGGTATTGGCAATACACCCCGACCTCGTCATCAGCGACATCATGATGCCCGAAATGAACGGCATAGAACTCTGTAGAAAAATAAAAGGCGACGAACGCGTATCGCACATCCCCGTCGTGTTACTAACCGCCAGAAGCGACGAAGGCCAGCGTATTGAAGGCTTCGACACCGGCGCCGAAGAATACATCGCCAAACCGTTCAGCTTCGAGATCCTCGAAGCCCGCATCCGCAACCTCATCCACCAGCGCGAGAAATCACAGAAAGCCTTCCGCAAAACACTCGACATAAAAGCAAGCGAGCTACAGGTCACTTCCCTCGACACCCGCTTCATCGAGAACGCCGTCAAATGCGTCGAGAAGAACATCGCCGCCCCCGACTTCTCCGTCGAAGCCCTCGGCGACGAACTCGGCATAAGCCGCGCCTATCTTTATAAGAAGATGGTAGCCCTCACCGGCAAGTCTCCCTTGGAATTCATACGAACCATCCGCCTGCAACACGCCGCCCAGCTCCTCGAAAAGAGCCAGCTCACCGTCAGCGAAGTCGCTTACAAAGTCGGCTTCAACACCCCCAAGTACTTCACCAAATACTTCAAAGAAGAATTCAACATGCTCCCCTCAGCCTACGCCGCCGCCCACCGCAAAAGCCCCGAACTCCCACCCAGCTACCGCCCCGACTTCAAATAGTACCGAAAATAGCATCCAATTAAACCCATTTCATCCCCATCCCCTCCGCTACCTTTAGCGTCACAGCATGGCCATGAACCACCAAAAGCTAAAACGACGCATTAAATGGATGTTCCTCATCGAATGCCTCCTCGGCATCCTCGTCGTCTCCACCATCCTCCTCATCACCTGGCTCCACCTTAATCTCTAATCCTGGCGCTGGTCTGGTTCTTTAGTTCCGGTTTCCGGAACGGTGACTTGCCGCGCCTGCCATAGATGCTTCAGCGAAGGCGGGGGCCCATCATGGCGCAGTTTTTCCCGAGTACTCGGGACGGTATACGCCCCCCAGCACCAATTCCCCTCCAAATCGCGCATCACCCCACATTCTACCCCTTATTCCGCTCTTCCACTCGCTCTCACACTGATTCCCCCAGCCTATTTTGATGCCTCAACCCCTCCAGTAGACAAATTGACCTCCAAATAAAGACATTTCATGCCACCGCCCTTTACTACATTGTGCAAACGTTTGATCGCAATCGGTCAAACGGTTGCACTGCCTCCCGGAAATCCGTAGCTACCTCTATTTATATAGAGCAATGTCGATCTCCCGGAACCCGCAGCTGCCCAAAACCGAAACCACATCAAAACATAACCTAACCTAAACCCAAACTATGATGAAGAAAATCTACCGAAGATTTCTTACTGTTCCGGGTGTGCTTTTGCTCCTGCTGCTGGCAGCGTCGTCAGCGTTCGGGCAAACGGCCATCATCAGGGGCACAGTCACCGATGCGCAGAAGAACCCCATGCCGGGGGTAAGTGTCGTCATCGATGGAACATCCATCGGAACGGCAACGAACAGTGACGGCGTATTCACCCTGGAGGCAAGCCCCAACGTCGTACTGGCGATATCCTTTATTGGCTACGTCACTCAAAAAGTCCCGGTAGGAAACCAAACCAATATCACCGTAGCGCTTGGCGAAGACGTAGAGACGCTCAATGAAGTCGTGGTGGTGGGCTATGGCGAAGTAAAGAAAAGTGATCTCACAGGCTCCGTAGCCTCCGTAAAAGGCGAAACACTCAATAAGTCCATCGCTACAGGTATCGACCAGGCCCTCATCGGCCGGGTAGCCGGTATCACGGCAACGCAAATGTCCGGTCAGCCCGGCGGCAGCGTATCGATCCGAATCCGTGGTACCTCGTCCGTCAACGGCGATACCGAACCGCTCTATGTAATAGACGGCGTCCCCGTATCCGGCAACAACCGCAACGTATACGATATGGGCCTTGCTGCCGTAGGGGGCGCGGGTAAAACAACCTACAGCCCGCTCTCCACCATCAACCCCAACGACATCGAATCCATCGAAGTATTGAAAGATGCTTCCGCCACCGCCATCTACGGTAACCGCGGCTCAAACGGCGTCGTCATCATCACAACCAAACGCGGTAAGCGCGGCGATGCCCGCATTAACTACGATGGCTACTACGGCGTACAGGAAGCGCCGGTGCGACTGAAAATGATGAACCTGCGCGACTATGCCGGCTTCCGCAACGACTGGGCTGCTGAAACCGCTGGCGAAATACCCGATCCCTTCTTCGCTGACCCGTCATTGTTAGGCGAAGGCACCGACTGGCAATCCGAAATATTCCGCACCGCCGCCATCACAAGCCACCAGCTCACTGTATCCGGTGGCGATAAAACACGCTACCTCTTCAGCCCCGGATACTTCAAACAAGACGGTACCATCATCGGCTCCAACTTCGAACGCTATTCATTGCGCTTGAACGTAGACTCTGAAATACGCAACTGGCTATCGGTCGGCACAAGCCTCTCGCTCAGCAAGACCGACGAACGCCTGGGCTTGTTCGACCGCGGCGGTATCATCAGCACCGCGCTCAAAGCTAGACCCGACGTACCCGCTCGAAACTTCGACGGCACATACGCCGGAGTAGAAGGAGAGGGCGCATTCGTAAACCCCATGGCACAGGCGCTCGATAAACAGAACTACCTCAAACGTGGAAACCTCATGGGCAACCTGTACGGCGACGTAAAAATTATGAAAGGCCTGGCGTTCCGCACTGAGTTCGGCGGCAATGTCGAACTGAACAACTCTTCGTCCTGGAACCCCACATACAACTATGGCGGTGGCGCCGTAAACGAACACAACTCCATCTCACGTCAGAATGGACTGAGCTACTTCTGGCAGTTTAAAAACTACCTCACCTATACACGCCAGTTCAACACCGTACACAACATTACCGCGATGATCGGACAGGAAGCCTCCTCATGGGGATGGCAGTCAGTAGGCGGAACAGGCCGCGATCTCCCCACCAACGACGTACATTCAATCGACCTCGGCGATCCCAAACAATTCTCCGCAGCCGATGCCTCGAACAGCGGAGCACTCGAATCATACTACGGCCGCTTGAACTACAACTTCAACGAACGCTACTTCGTAACCCTGAGCTATCGCGCCGACGGCAGCGGTAACTTTGCCGAAGGACAGAAGTGGGGCTACTTCCCTTCAGCCGCGTTAAAGTGGAAGCTTACCAGCGAGAACTTCATGAGCAACATCGCCTTCATCAGCGACCTGAATGTAAGAACCAGCTGGGGACGTACCGGAAACGCCGGCAACCAGGGCGGCTTCAAGTATGGTGAAACCTTGACCTCACTGCCCACAAACCTCGGGCTTGGCTTCCGCTACTCCAACTATGGCAACCCCTTCATCACCTGGGAAACATCCGAACAGATCGACATAGGCTTCGACGCCGCCTTCCTCGACGGACGGATTCAGCTTACCTTCGATTACTATCACAAGAACGTAACCGACCTCCTGCTGGAGCAACAACTGCCCGGCTACATGGGAACAACCGGTAACGACGCCGTTAAACGCGGTGCCCCCTGGGGCAACTTCGGTAAACTCGAGAACAAAGGCTTCGAAATCGAGTTGAAAACCATCAACACACGCGGCGCATTCCAGTGGGAAACAGACTTCAACATAACCCGGAACCGTAACAAACTCGTTGACCTCGGAATACCCGACGCATTCCTCAGCGGCAACATCGGCGCATCCGGAAACATATTGATCTCGCGAACCATGAACGGTCAGCCATTGGGTAACTTCTATGGATACCAGACCGTAGGCGTATTCAAAGACAAAGCCGACATACTCAACAGCCCCGTACAATGGGACCCTGTAGATGATGTAGACGCCGACGGCAACCCCATCCTTACACGCGACGGAACCGTATGGCCCGGCGACCTTAAATTCAAAGACATCGACGGCAACGACACCATCGACGTACGCGACAGAACCTACCTCGGTTCGCCGCAGCCCAAATTCTCCTTCGGCTTCAACAACACGTTCCGCTACAAAGGATTTGACCTGAGCGTCTACCTCGTAGGCACCTATGGCAACAAGATCTTCAACGCCATGAAGGCCTGGGACGGCGCCGGCCTCACCTCCATGCGCAGCGCCTGGAACAACCAGCTGAAAGAAGTAACCGACCGCGCGAAACTTCAGCCCGTTGGCGACGCTGTAGACGGCTGGTACAACGACATCGATAATGTGCAGGTATCCAACCCCGGTACCAGCGTGCCCCGCGCTACATTCTCCGATCCGAACCTCAACACGCGCGTATCCGACCGGTACATCGAAGACGGATCGTACATCCGCATCCGGAACATTCAGTTGGGCTACACACTGCCCGCGTCCATAGCCAGCCGTCTGCGCATGACCAACGTCAGAGTCTACGTGCAGGCGCAGAACGTACACACGTTCACAAAGTACAGCGGCTACGATCCGGAAGTCGGTCAGGACACCTGGGACCGAAACCTCTTCGGCGTTGACAACGGCCGTTACCCGTCGCCGCGCATCTACACCGTGGGACTTAACCTCGGACTGTAATCTGTTTTACAAATTGAAATAACAGCGATATGAATACCCGAAAATATCTAATGTATATACTCGCATGCATCGGCCTGCTATCGCCGGTAGCATGTAGCGACGACTTTCTGAACCGCCCCCCGGAAGATGCATACATCGCCGAAGACTGGTTTAAAAACGAAGGACAGCTCAACGCTGCGGCCAACGCCCTGTATGGCGGCGTATGGTTCGACTTCCAACGCTCCTTCCTCAACATTGGCGACGTACTCGCCGGTAACTTCCATAAAGGTGGCGACGACCCGTTCTATACCTTCAACGTAAACCCCTCCACCGCCGGCATTGCCGAAGCATACAACTCCCTGTGGATGGCCGTGGGCTACTCCAACAGCGTAATCGAAGGCACCATGAAATACGCGCCCGAAACCCTGAGCAAAGCCGTAGTTAATAAAACAATCGGCGAAGCCCTGGTGTGGAAAGCCATGGCGTACTTCTACCTCGTACGTTCCTTCGGAGCGGTGCCCATCATCGAAAGCAACTCAGAATCCATCAACAATGGAACGGCTACAAGCCTGTACCGTAACACAGTGCCGGATATATACGAATACATTGTACGAACACTGACTCGCGCAGCCGAATTGCTACCCGAAGAGAATGCCGCCGGACGTATCAACCGCTACAGCGCGTACGGGCTGCTCGCCAAAGTATACCTTACCCGTTCAGGAGTTGGTCTTACAGGCACCCGTTCACAAGCCGATCTCGATAAAGCAAAAGAATACGCCCGCCTCGTAATAGAGGGTCCCATAACACTGGAACCCGTATACTGGAATTTGTTCAGATTGTCTACCGGCAACCGGAACAAAGAAAACCTTATCTCCTGGCACTGGCAGGCTGCCGATGCATGGGGTTCTCAGAATGCCATGCAGGCCGACCTGGCCGTACAAAACCTGACCGGCTTCGGCGACGGCTGGGGTACATGGTCCGGACCCGCAATCAACTTGCAACAACTCTTCGGTGAAGATGCAACACAAACCACCCGCGTAACAAGTGATGCTCGCAGAAAAGGAACCATGATGATGGATGGTGACCTCTACACCGATCTTCAACGCGATAAGCCAAGTGTTGAAGACGATCCGACAAGTCCAAAGGGGCTCGCCGTGAAATGGGATGGTGGAGCGCAGTTTCAGTCGCCAACCGGAGCCTGGGCGCGTAAGCACATCGTTGGCAACGCAAAAGACAACGAAGCCGAAAGCGGTGGGTTTATTGGATACATGAAAACAAACCTCAGCACACACCTGCTTCGCCTGGCAGACGTATACCTTGTGTATGCCGAAGCCGTATTAGGAAACAATGCAACCACCTCCGATGCCTCCGCACTCGACGCGTTGAATGCAGTACGGGAACGGTCGATAGACCCTTATACACCGGTAACAGAGTTCGACTTCATGGACATCATGGACGAACGCAGAAGAGAACTGGCCTACGAAGGAGACAACTGGTTCGACTACGTACGACTTCAGTATTACAACAGCCCCCTCGCCATCCAGTTACTATCCGATCAGGAGCGCGGGTATTACGATGGTAATGTGGCCAAGCCGCCAATCAAACTGAATTCAGTAAAGTACACACCGACACGCGGTGACTTTTCGCTTCCAATTCCCGAAGGCGATATCCTGAAGAATCCAAACCTGGGCAAAGAACCGGTAGGCTTTGACTTTAGCACCATGAAACCCGTCGGGAGAGATTAATCGAAACACATAACAGAAAGAACATGAAACGTAATCCTATATATTATTGGCTCTGGCTGTTTGTTGGACTGACACTGTCGTACGCGTTGGTGTCATGCGATGACGACGAAGAAGCATTACCCGTCATAACCAATATTCGTGTAATCGCCAAAGATAGCACCATTGCGTCCGCCGGCTTTGCAGAAGAAATCGCCATTCAGGGCAGCAACCTTTCGTCCGTTCGCGAGGTATGGTTTAACGACGTAAAGGCCGTACTCGTACCAACCTATGTCACCGATAACAACATACTGGTAAGAATCCCGGATGAAGGACCCAACAACATAACCAACACCATTACCTTGGTAACCAAATCCGGCAACCGGGCAACGGCAGATTTTGAGACGATCATACCGCCGCCGCTCATCGCACAGCTATACAATGAGTTTGCCAAACCCGGCACCGAGAACATCGTGTTAGGACGATATTTCTTCTACGTACAGAAAGTACTCATAGGAGAGAAGGAAGTAGAGATCATCTCACAAACGCCAACAGCCATCAACTTTAAAATGCCGGCATCGGTAGGGCAGGACAGAGTAACCGTTGTGGCATCAGGAGGTACAAGCGTATCCGCATTCCGGTTAAATGAAACCGAAGGCAACATGATGAACTTTGACATTCCTGCCACAACCTGGGGTAACGATATTTGCTACGGAGATGCTCCCCGGATTAGCCCAGAGAATTCAGAGATCGAACCCGTAGCAGGAAAGTACGCCCTTATCGAGGGCGAAAACCTACCGGCCTCAGGGTACCAGGCTGATTGGGTACTCTCAACATGTTATTTTGACTTCGGCCTTGCACCCGCACCCGCAGCCGATAGAACATTCCGGTTTGAAGCCTATATCCGTGAACCATGGAACAGCGGAATGTATATCTTCGAAATTGCCCTTGAGTCCGGTGAAAAATTCCGCTATGAATGGAAGCCCTGGAGTGCACCAGGTGTGCCGGGGTCAGGCATTAAAACAAATGGCTGGATGACGTTTGCCACATCGGCCACAGCCTTTAGAAAATTTGCGGATGGTAAGTACGTATCACCGGACGTATACATTACAGACGTATCGAAGATTCGCGATCTGAATATCCAATTTAGCAACGGCGCAGAAGGTGCAAAGAAGATTCCACTGTACTTCGTAGCCCTCGATAACTTCCGCATGGTAAACGCCAAAGCCCCCAACTAGCAACGTAGAGCGAACAGGTACCGGCCGGATCTTTAACACAGATCAGAGCAAGCCGGTACCGTTCCTTGACTGGCACAAGACTTAACCCATGGCAAGTCTTCAGCGCAACCGATGACTTGCCGTGCCCCGAGACACGCGGTGGTGCCTTTGGATGTTGCCGGTTTTCAAACTGGCGACTCCCACTGCCCGCTTATCTAAGCTGCTCCGAAAATCCTCTAATGCCAGGCACTTCAAGTCACCCCCCAATGACCAACTCCTTGAACCCAATCCTCTACCTCCTCCTGCTAACCAGCGGCCTTCTATCCTGCCAAGCCAACGAAGACGAACCCCACACCCTAACAACAGACCAACAGCAAATAAGACTCGCCTCGAACGGCGAGAAGAAGTCTTTTACGATAACCACCACCGCACCCACCTGGACCCTGAAGCCCATAGACACCCCGTGGTTGACGTTCAGTAAAACCGAAGGCCACGCCGGAGCCAACACCATTGAAGTCACATCTGCCGCAAATCCAACCACCACACTACGCGCAGCCACCGTCACACTCGAAGCACCGGGCACGCCACCGGCACAGATAACCATACAACAGGCCGCAGCGTTATACCCAAGCTACAACACATCACCGAGAGCAGCCGATGCTTCCGGCATGCAAAGCGATGCCGTACAACTGGCCGCTAAAATGAAACTGGGATGGAACACCGGCAACGCCCTCGAAGCCATCGGCGGCGAAACCGCCTGGGGCAGCCCGAAGATCACCAAAGAATTCATCGGCCTCGTAAAGCAAAGCGGCTTCACGGCCATACGCATCCCATGTTCATGGAACCAGTACATGGACAATACCACAACCGCCCAACTGAAGAGCAGTTGGCTCAACCGTGTAAAAGAAGTCATACAGTATTGCGTAGACAACGATTTATACGTCATCCTTAACATTCACTGGGACGGCGGCTGGCTCGAAAACAACTGCACACCCGATAAGCAGGTAGAGAACAATGCCAAGCAGCGCGCATTCTGGGAACAGATAGCCACCCACTTCCGCGACTTCGACGAACACCTTCTATTTGCCGGAGCCAACGAACCCAACGTCGAAAACGCCACACAAATGGCCGTGCTGACATCCTACCATCAAAACTTCATCGATGCCGTAAGATCTACCGGTGGTCGCAACACGCACCGCGTACTGATCATCCAGGGCCCCTCCACCGACATCGAAAAAACAAACACCCTCATGACCACCCTGCCCACAGACCCAACACCAAAACGGCTGATGGTCGAAGTACACTACTACACACCCTATAACTTCACCCTCATGGCCAAAGACGAAACCTGGGGAAACATGTTCTACTACTGGGGCACCGGCTACCACAACAACGATGACCCTACCCGCAATGCCACCTACGGCGAAGAGACCGCCGTCAACACAAACTTCGCCCTGATGAAAACCAAATTCATAGACAAAGGTATCCCCGTCATCCTCGGCGAATATGCCGCCATGCGTCGCCTCGACCTGCCAACACCCGACGCCACCAGCAAACACCTCGCATCCCGCGCCCACTACATCAAATATATCACCCGCCAGGCACTCACCCACGGGCTGATACCTTTCTACTGGGACGCCGGCGGCCCCGGCAACCACGGCTCCTCCCTCTTCGACCGTGCCACCAACACCATCACCGACCCCCAGGCCCTGACCGCCATCCAAACCGCCACCGAATAACCAGTGGCGCATGCACCAAAAAACAAAAAGGTCCCGATGCATCACCATCGGGACCTCATAAAACCATAAAATCCACTACTTCGTCACAACAACCTTCCCGGTATACGTCCGTCCACCAGCCTTCAGCTGATATACATACACCCCCGGTTTATGCGCCGACGTATCCCATTGGTAGCTGTGCGCACCAGCCTTGATCGTCTGCTTCTCCAGCGTTTGAACCGGCTTGCCATTAATATCCAGTATAGTAAGCGTAGCCGCGGCGCTGGCAGGCAACGTAAAGTCAAGGTTCACAACCCCCGACGTCGGAACCGGATACACATTCACAAAACTGCTTTCTTCAGCACCAGCCGCTTCAGGAGCCGCTGCCACACGCGTAGTACCACCGGTTATCGTGACGGGAATAGTTACAACAGCAACATCGTTACCGGCTGCAGGCGTGCTCGTGGAAGTCGCCCGGATCTGGTACGAACCCGAAGGGAGAGTAGACGTCTGCAGGTACCAGTCGTACGGAGCAATGCCTTCCAGGCGTGAAGCAACCACAGTATTACCGTGAAGCAATTCGAAAAGCACTGAAGTAATACCACTGCCATCCAGGCTGCCGACAGTACCGTCGGCGGCAAAAGCATTGATATGAATTTCGCCACGTACAGTAGCATTCGCGGCTGGTTTCGTAATGTTAAGCGTAACACCCGAAGTCGCGGTGATAGTCACCGATCCGGCACTGACGAAGTTCCAGCTTGCATCATAATACTCGTAGTGCACCAGATGTTGTCCAACAGAAGGAGGGAACCAGGTATACTCGTATGGCGCTTTCAGCTTTGCAAAGTTTACCCAGGGAGTGCCGTCGGTATAAAGCAATACATTGGCAACCTGCGACGAAGTCGAGAACTTGAACGGTACACCGGCAGCGAGCGTGTACGAACCGTTTTGTACGGGAGTAACGAGCGTATTGGGAGTAGGGGGTGGTGTTGTTGCCCATGAATCGGCAGGGTCGTTAATATGTGACTTTATCCAGAGACCGGACTCTTTTAGATTTGCATCTGTCCACGGGCCGTTAGGGCAGGTGCCGGGCTTCCAGGCTGCGCCGCTCAGAGGGCTGTCAGAGAAGTTCCAGTTACACCACGAGATCTTGTTAGTCGCCATAAAGTCCAACCACTGCTGCGCCCGCTCGAAATTATTCGCGCCGTCGCCCCAGCCGTCTTGAGTGCCCCATTCGGTTACGAACACAGGCAGTCCGGCAGCGATTGCCTTACGGGTATTCTCCATCGTCTTGCCCTGATCAGAGTCCGCTACATACACGTGTGTTGTATAGAGAACATTGGGGAAGTTAAGAGCATTGCCGATCGCTTCGTTCGGCGCGGTGCACCACTTCGGCGTACCCACCACGATCAGCGAGTTCGGATCGTTAGCCCGGATGATCGGGATGATCGTTTCGGCATACTGCTTGATCATAGCCCACGTCACAGGCGTAGTAAACGTTTCTACAGGTTCATTGGGCTTGTAACACTTATCGCCCTGGTCCTTGCTGTCGTTCGGCTCGTTGCAGATCTCATAGATAATATTACCCTTGCCCGCGTGCTTGGCCGACATATGAGCGAAGAATTGTTTAGCCGATTCGATATCCACATTCGGATCGCCGGGGTGAAGCATATGCCAGTCAAGCAGAATATACACACCACGTGCGGTAACCTTTTCGATCAGGTTATCGACAAACGTTGTCCAGTAGGCCGGGTCACAAACATATCCTCCTTCACGGGCATACATCGACAAACGTACGATATCGGCGCCCCATTCCTTGGTAAGAACGTCGAGCGATGCATCCGTATAACAGTTACCGCGGTACTGCAGCCCGTGCGTACTCATACCGCGAAGTTGTATAGGCGTACCGTTTTGGTTGGTGATATTCACGCCTTGCATCTTCAGACGCCCGTTCACGCCGAAAGGCGTCTGGGCATGAAGTTGTATGCCGCTCAGCACACAACATAAAAGCATTACTAAGTAAAGATTTCGTTTTTTCATACAGTGTTTTTTTAAGGGGTCGGCAAAACAACAGTTTTAACATGTAGAGAAGGTTGCGTCCCTGTTGAAACGATGTTCCGGTCGTTTAACCGACAACCGAAGGATATATTCGCCCTCGCCCTCACCCTGATTCCCTTCCTGCCCGTAGTAAACCGCTGAAGAGCATTGTCCAAATTCCCCCTTCATTCTGTCCAATCTCCCACGCATCATACACTTAGCACCCCGCTAGCTTTGGACCACACCCCCATAACACCCATTAAACAACCATACAATGAAAAAGCTGGCCAACAAAACCGCCGTCATCTACGGCAACGGCTCAACAGGTGCGGGCATCGCCAAAGCGTTCAGCGCCGAAGGCGCCAACATCTTCCTCGCAGGGCGCACACAATCGCGTCTTGACGCCATAGCCCAGGAAATACGCGCAGCCGGGGGCACCGTCGAAACCGCGCAGGTCGATGCATTAGATGAGAAGGCCGTCCAAACCCATCTGCAAAAGGTCTCTGCCACCGCAGGTAAAATAGACATCGTATACAATGCCGTAGGTATCTCACAAAAGAAAGTGCAGGGCACAATGCTGGCAGAGCTTTCCGTCGAGAACTTCTGTATGCCGCTCGAAGTATATCTCAAAGCCAATTTTATAACAGCAAAGGCGGCGTTGAAATATATGACGGCGCAGGGCAATGGCGTGATCATCATGCACACACCCAATGCCAGCAGAATCAGCGAGCCCTTCATTGGCGGCATGCCGTCCACCTGGGCTGCAATTGAAGCCCTTTCGCGTTCAATATCCGTAGAGTATGGCAAGAGCGGTGTTCGTTCCGTTTGCCTCCACACCACCGCCATCCCCGAGACACCACTGATCGACGAAGTATTCGACATTCACGGAAGGGCCCATGACGTCACCTTTGATCAATTCCAATCCACCATGGAAGAAAGGACCCACCGCCGTCGCCTCACCACCCTCCGCGAACTTACCGCTGCCGCCGTCTTCGTCGCCTCGGACGACAGCAGCGCCCTAACCGGCACAATCCTCAACCTTACCGCCGGTATGATTGTCGAGTAACTGTCGAAGCAGGTCACTGGCGCAGGATCTTCAAGTCTCCGCAACGCGGGCACGAAGATCCCTGCGCTTTTTGCTTTTAATTCACAATCAATGACTTAAGTCTGTTTTAGCCAAATTATGAAGGCCGACAAGCCTTTAAACACACTCGATATTCCCCGTATTTTGTTTTTAATTATTCTAAATAAATTTTGCGCAACGAAATTACGCCCTTAATTTGCGGCCCTAATTAACCTGTGAAATGCTTCACCCGAGGAAGTTTAACGAATCTCCAGTTAGCAAAATCCTGCTTATTGTACTGCTTTTTACCTCCATTTTAACCCACGGCCAGAACACCGGAACCATCTCCGGACAGGTTTCCGACCAGGAAGGAACAGCCCTCCCGCTCGCTTCCGTAACCGTTGAGTCACTAAATAAAGGCGTCGTCGCGGACGAGAACGGAGCCTATTCCATCACCAAAGTACCTACTGGAACATACCGCGTAACAGCGGTCATGATCGGTTACACCAAACAGACCAAAGATGTAACCTTGGGCGCCGGTAAAACCGCCAAAGTAAATTTCGCATTAAATGACGACACGCACGAGTTGGAAGAAGTAACCGTAACAGGCGATAAGAGCGACGTACAGAAGCTACGCGATCAATCCCTTACCGTATCCTCGATCGACGTAGTCCCGATGCAGAATCTGAACCTCGACGTAAACACCGTATTGAACCGAAGCACCGGCATTCGCATTCGGCAGCAAGGTGGTCTGGGATCAGACTTCAGCTTTTCATTAAATGGATTCACAGGCAATCAGGTACGTTTCTTTATTGACGGCATCTCCGCCGACTTCCTGGGCCCAGCAATGCGGTTCAATAATATACCGGTAAACATAATCGAGCGCATTGAAGTATATAAAGGCGTTGTGCCGATTAATCTGGGCGCAGATGCATTAGGCGGAGCAGTAAACATTGTTACCAGCGATAATGCCAAAGACTTTCTGGACGTCAGCTACAGCTATGGCTCCTTTAACACGCACCAGGCAGCAGCCTCCAGCCGTGTCACATTGAAAAATAACTTCATTGTAAATGCCAGTGCATTCTACAACTACAGCGATAACAACTATCCGATAAATGTACAAACTGCCGATCCGGTGTCTGGCAAGTTGAGCCCTGTGCAACCGTATAAATTGTTCAACGAACAATACCGCTCAAGTTCAGGCTGGGTCGAAGCAGGCGTAGTAAATAAAAAGTGGGCTGATCGCTTCCTCGTCGGACTTATCGCTTCTGAAAACAAGCAGAATCGTCAGCGGGGTAGGGCAATGGTTCTAAATCCGGCAGGAGAAGTATATACAACATCCGAAGGATACACGCCGTCCATTAAATATCAGAAGCGCGATTTGGGAGTTAAAAATCTGTCGCTCAACTTCTCAGGCGTGTATTCAAGCATGCAGACAATGAACGTCGATACCAGTTCCCGCATTTACAGCTGGGACCGCTCGTTCACACGCCGTCAGTTCGGGAGTACGGCAGGCGAATTGAATTGGTATAAAACGATGTTCCGATTCAACGACCGTGCGGTCTTTGCCACCGCCACCGTTGAGTATACCTTCGCCGACAAACATACATTCACATTCAATAACACATATTCCTATTTTCGCAGAAAGGGTAGTGACCCCGTGGCTTCCCAGTACAGCGAAAGCATAGCATTCGAGGAACCCAACACACTACAGAAAAACTTTACAGGACTTTCGTATAGACTCGGCTTGTTCGATAATCGGTGGAGGACACTCGTATTCGTAAAACTGTTCAATATGACCGCTAATCTTCAGCAGGAAGAAGGCGACACGGGCATCTATACGAACGTCACAAATAAAAAGGCCGAGCACGGCGAAGGCATTGCCTCATCATTCTTTGTAACAAAAGAACTTCAGCTGAAAGCCTCATACGAGCATACATCACGATTACCCGAAAACTATGAAATGTTTGGTGATGGCTTACTACAGTTGCCCAACATAGCGCTTCAGCCGGAGAAGAGTCATAACATGAACTTCGAGATTTTATATAGTAAGCGACTCACCGACGACCACACCCTGGGAGTCGAAGGCGGCTTCGTATATCGTCTGCCGGAAAACATCATTCGTAACGTAGCCGTCGGCGTCTTGTCTCAATATCAAAACCTGGCGCGAGCACGCGTACTCGGTGCCGAAACCTCCCTTCGCTACAGCTACAGACGTAGGATTAACGTAGAGCTGAACGGTACCTACCAGGATATTCGAAACAATAATAAAGAGATTAATAGCTATCCTGATCCGCTTTACTTAGATCGTATTCCAAACACCCCATACCTGTTTGGTAATGCCATGGTAGGTATACTGTCGCCCAGAAAAGGAGAATCCCAATGGCAGGTAGGTTTCAACTGGGCTACCATGTTCGTGCAGAGCTTCTACTTGCAGTGGCCTTCTCAGGGGAGCTCGGGTGGAAAATTCGATATCCCGCAACAACTTTCGCACGATGCCTCGGTTACACTCAGTGCACTCGCAGGTAAGTACAACCTGAGCTTCTCGTGTATAAACCTCGCCGATGCAAACCTCTACGATAACTACAAGGTTCAAAAACCAGGAAGAAGTTTTAACGTAAAGCTTCGATTCTATATCAGCAAATTTAGAGACTAAAGTAAAATCCAATTTATAAACCAATGAGAATACAAACACTAAACGCTGCAGCCCTGATTGCGCTAACAGCACTGGCAAGCTGTTCATCCGATGATGACGGTGGAGGAGGAGTAAAAGTGCCCGACCACGGATACATGCTCGGCTTCCGCACATCTACTGATCCTACAGCCGATTACATCCTGTTTGAAGACGATCTTTCTTCAGGTTCAATCTCTGCTACAGGTAACGGCGTGGAGCAGGAAGGCTGGGGCTACTACGTTAAATCAGGAGATACATATTTAGCGTTTGATTATACCAACAGCATCGCAAAAGGATATCGCATCGAAAACGGACGTTTCAACAACGTTGGACAATTCGCCTTCGAACGCGCTGATCTCTTCGGTGAAGGAACAAATAATACCCTCATAGCCGTTGGCGCGCCCTGGGGCGGTGGTTCATACGACTGTAAGATCATGCTCATCGATCCTCAAGACGTTAGCATCTCAAAAACCGTAGCCACCCCGATTTACAAGTCCTTTAATAAAGAAGGCAAGCAACTGAACGCGTGGCCTACAGCCGCCTGGGTTCAAAACAGCAAACTGTACGTTCCGTTCTATCCCACCGATATGCCGGATTGGATAACACCTTTGACCGATACCGCCTACGTTGCCGTATACTCGTATCCTGAGTTGAAGTACGAAACTACCTTCAAAGATACCCGTACAGGTCCTATCGGTTACTACAGCAGCCAGCCCTGCGTACTGCAGGATGAGCAAGGCAACCATTACACCTTGTCGAGCTCGTCAATCGCAGCAGGCTACACGCAATCAACCAAGCCTTCTGGTATCTTGAAAATCAACAAGGACCAGACCGCATTCGATAAAGACTACTTCTTCAATACAGAAGCCCTCGGCTACCGCGTAATGGCAGGCACGTACGTTGGCAATGGCAAAGTCGTAGCGCGTGTAATCGCCGTAGCAGTAGACAACAACGAAGCCGTTAAACCATGGGCTGCGTTCTCCGTGATGGCAGCACCCCTCCACAACATCGCTGTCCTCGACCTCAATGCTAAAACACTGAAGATCGTTGAGCAGATCCCGATGCACGGCGGCCAGTACCTCACACCGTTCCTCGTAGAAAACGGTAAAGTGTGGGCCTCAATCACAACAACCGCATCCGATGCGTTCGTATACCAGATTGATCCCGCAACCGCCACAGCAACCAAAGGCGCCCGCATAGAAGGCTCCGAAATCCAGGGCTTCTACAAATTCTAATCGCCCCCAAAAAATAAAAAAGGCAGGCCCCCACAAGGAACCTGCCTTTTTCTATTTAAGTCCCTCACATCCGGCCAACCCCAAACCCAAACATTCGCCCTTCTATACCCCAAACCCTAATCCTAATAATCTTTTCTAAATCCTAATCCTGCTGCGCCCGCCCTTGCCCGCCGTAGCTGTCTCAGCGAAGGCGGGATAGCTTTTAGCGAATGCGGGTTCGACACTCACACCCACTCTCATGCTGTATTTCCGCTCTCACTCTCCACTCTCACGCTGATTTCCCCCCCTCTGTATTCCCGCTCTCGCACTCCGCACTCACCCTGTCTACTCGTATCCATTCCATCCCCGCACGTTCCGCCGCCTTTACTCCAGCGTCCCCATCCTCAAACACCATACACTTCTCTGCCGCCACACCTAAATGCTTCGCCGCCGCCAGAAACGGATCGGGATAAGGCTTCCCATGCTTCGTCTCGCCGGCGCAGACCAACACCTCCGGGATATGCGCAAGCCCCAGCACCGCCAGCGTCTTCTCCACAGACCGTCTTTCGCCACCCGACACCACCGCGATACGCTTCTTCCCATAGTGCGCCTTCATGTGTTCAACAACGTGCGCGATAGGCTTAACCGTAGACACGAACTCATCGAAGAACAACTGCTCACGTTCAATAGCAAACGCTTCCGGGTCGAAATTACACCCGTACCGTTTATTGATTTCCTCAACCACATTAACCACGGGCCAGCCGGCCAGCTCGTCAACGATAGCACCATCCAACGTCACACCGGCGCGGGCGGCTACCATAATATAGGCTTGTTTATGGGCGGGCATCGTATCGGCCAGCGTGCCGTCGCAATCGTAAAGAAAACCGTCAAAATCGCCCGACGTAAGCCGGGTAAGTTCAAGATATTTAGCGTGAGAGATCCCCTCAATCGTTGTAGCCATAGCGTAGTAGAATTAAAGATGCAAAGTAAAACCAATAGGCCCTTTCGCAAAGAGAGTCATGATCTCACCCGGTCTCCGGTAGGGCAGGGGGGCTATATCCGCGATGTACCTTTTCCCGGTTTTAATACATTTCAAACGATAGTTTCACGGAGCGTTAGCCGCACATTATAAATCTAACTTTTTTCTAACCCATTTAAGATAAGCTGTCCAGACCCGTTTACGTAAAATTGTACCGAGATGAACAGGTTTCTGATCGGCTTTTTGCTTTCGCTGGGTATGCTCCTGCTGCAGGGATACAATCAATTGTATCTGCAGACCTACCGGCATGACTGCACATGCGCCGTGCCGGTTCAAGAGAACCGGGGATCGAAACTCAGGGATAGCAACTGCATAAACCACGAAGATCAATCCTTCATCGCAAGCTTCGCCTCTTCCCGGTCACCAAAGGAGAGACACAAGCGTGACGTTACCGAAATTGAAGAACAGAAAGAAGACGACGACAACAAACGCGAGTCGTATTCATGTAAAAAGAACAGTGGTCATAACAACGACCAGGCTGCCGCTTTTCGTGCCTCCGCAGAGGCCGATTTCTTCCGCAGCACAGGCAAAAACGTAGGTTTCTGCCAGCGTTTTTCGTATATTAATACTATCCCGTCGTGGCATATCCTGTTTCAGGTCTTTAGGATATAGAAGCATTCACATTCAGGCAACACAACAATGCCTGATCTTTCAAACTGATTTCTAATGTCGTTCGGTAGATGAACAACCCGAACAAAATCGTGGTAACACTGTACCCGATTTTGAGATCAGAACTCCCAGGTGTTATTAAAAAAGTAAAATTTATATGAATAGATTCCTCATGTTCATGAGCTTGTGCGCTGTAGTATGCTGTACCAGCTGTGGATCACACAAAGAAGAAGAGAAAGAAGAAGAGACTAAATTTTTAGTCACGAGTGCGTTGAAGAAAGATACACTGGTTACGCGGAAATACGTTTGCCAGATCCACTCCGTAAGCCACATCGAGCTCAGAGCATTGGAACGCGGCTACCTCGAAAAGATCTTTGTGGACGAAGGTCAGGTACTCCGCAAAGGACAACCCATGTTCCAGATCATGCCCATGCTGTATAAAGCCGAACTGCAAAAAGTACAGGCCGAAGCAAACCTCGCGGAAATAGAATTCCAGAACACCAAAGCGCTTGCCGATAGCAACGTAGTATCGAAAAACGAGCTCGCCATGGCCAAAGCCAAATTCGATAAAGCAAAAGCCGAACTCTCGCTCGCGCAGGTGCACCTGGGCTTCACATCCATAAGCGCACCCTTCAATGGCATCATGGATCACTTTCAGGTACGACTTGGAAGCCTTGTAGAAGAAGGCGATCTGCTGACAACACTGTCAGACAACAGCAAAATGTGGGTATACTTCAACGTACCCGAAGCAGAATACCTCGAATACAAAGCGGCTGTGAAAAAAGACAGCCTCATGAAAGTAGGACTGCTCATGGCCAACGACAAAATGTTTAAGTATCCTGGCATCGTAGAAACCATCGAAGCCGACTTCAACAACGAAACCGGTAACATTGCCTTCCGGGCAACCTTCCCCAACCCCGATGCACTACTCCGCCACGGGGAAACCGGCAGCGTAATCGTAACAGCACCGCTTAACGATGCCATCATCATTCCGCAAAAAGCCACATTCGAGATCCTGGAGAAAAAATATGTCTTCGTCGTTACAAAAGACAACGTAGTAAGCCAACGTGAGATCACCATCGCGGCCGAGCTACCCGATATCTACATCGTAAAAGACGGCCTGAAAGCAGATGAAAAGATCCTGCTCGAAGGCATCCGGAAAGTCACAAACAACGAGAAGATTGAGTTCGAATACGAAGAGCCGGCTAAGGTTATCGCAAACCTCAGAGTCTATGCCGAGTAGTAGAAGTCTTAAAAAACACAAAGCAAATGTTTAGTAAATTCATTCATAGGCCCGTACTAGCCATAGTAATATCCCTTGTTATTATTTTCATGGGGGTGCTGGCCATCAAAACCCTGCCCACATCGCAGTTTCCTGAAATTGCGCCACCTGTGGTAATGGTGAGTGCTTCCTATCCCGGTGCCAGTGCCAAAGTACTCACCGAATCCGTACTGATTCCGCTCGAACAGGCCATCAACGGCGTGTGGGGCATGCGATACATGACGTCCGATGCTACCAGCGCCGGTGAAGCAAACATCCAGATCGTATTCAACCTCGGCACCGACCCGGACCAGGCACTCGTTCAGGTAAACACGCGGATAGCCCAGGTGTTAAACCGCCTGCCCGTACTCGTTCAACGCGAAGGTGTAATCGTAAACCGCGTAATGAACAGTATGCTCATGTATGTTAACCTATACAGCACAGACAAGAACTCCGATATGAAGTTCCTGTTCAACTTCGCTGGCGTTAACATGATCCCTGAACTCCAACGCATCAACGGTATCGGACAGGCACGTATCCTCGGTAGCCGGCAATACGCCATGCGCGTATGGCTCAACCCCGACCGTATGCGCGCATACAACGTGTCGGCTGATGAAATAATGGAAGCCCTCGCAGACCAAAGCGTAATCGGTTCCCCGGGCCGTATCGGACGCGCTGACGGTAAACGTGCCGAAGCCCTCGAGTATGTACTCACATACGAAGGCCGATTCAACAAACCCGAGCAATACAACAACGTAATCATACGCGCCAACGCCAATGGCGAAATCCTTCGCCTCAAAGACGTCGCGAAAGTCGAACTCGGCAGCGAATACTACGACATCTACTCAAACCTCAACGGTCACCCCTCGGCGGCCATCATGCTCAAGCAAACCTATGGCAGTAACGCCAGCGACGTAATCAAAAGCGTAAAAGACAAACTGGACGAACTCAAAAAGACATCGTTCCCTCCCGGAATGGAATACGAGATCAGCTACGACGTATCACACTTCCTCGATGCCTCAACCGAAAACGTAATCCATACCCTGCGCGACGCCTTCATACTCGTGGCGTTGGTAGTATTCCTCTTCCTCGGCGACTGGCGGTCAACACTCATTCCAACACTGGCCGTACCCATATCGCTCATCGGTGCATTCACGTTCATGCAGTTCTTCGGACTAACCATAAACATGATCACACTCTTCGCCCTCGTACTCGCCATCGGTATCGTCGTCGATGATGCCATCGTAGTAGTCGAGGCCGTACACGCCAAAATGGAAGAAGAACACCTCTCGCCATACAAAGCCGTGCAAAAAGTACTGGGCGAGATCAGCGGCGCCGTAATCGCCATCACACTCCTCATGACCGCCGTATTCGTACCCGTAGCGTTCATGACCGGACCCGTAGGTATATTCTACCGCCAGTTCTCCATAACCATGGCAAGCTCCATCGTACTCTCCGGTATCGTGGCCCTCACCGTAACACCGGTGCTCTGTGCCATGATCCTTAAGAACAACCATGGTAAGCCCAGAAAGAAAACCATACTCAACCGTGGCCTCGACACCTTCAACAGAGGCTTCGAAAAACTTACCGGCAAATACGTCGGCCTGCTCAACGTCATTGCGCACCGCAAACCCGTAACCATAGGACTGTGGGTAACATTCGTAGTGGGTATCGTCTTAATCGCCAACAACCTTCCCTCGGGCTTCATCCCCAGCGAAGATCAGGGTATGATCTATGCCATCGTACAGACACCTCCCGGCTCCACACTGGAACGTACAAACGACATCTCGCGTAAACTCCAGCTCATTGCCGAAGAAGTAGAAGGAATCAAATCCGTATCCGCACTCGCCGGCTACGAAGTACTCACCGAAGGTCGCGGATCAAACGCCGGTACCTGTTTGATAAACCTCAAGCCCTGGTCCGAACGCGAACACTCCGTATCCGAGATCATCTACGAACTCGAAGAAAAAGCCAAAGCGATCCCCGGAGCAACCATCGAATTCTTCGACCCTCCCGCAGTGCCAGGCTACGGTGCCGCAGGTGGTTTCGCCCTGCAGCTCCTCGATAAAACCAACAGCGGCGACTACGTACAACTCGAACGCGTTAAAAACGACTTCATGAAAGAACTCGAAAAACGCAAAGAGCTAACCGGCCTGTTCACATTCTTCAGCGCAAACTATCCGCAATACGAACTCGAAATCGATAACCAGCTCGCTATGCAGAAAGGCGTATCCATCGGCAACGCCATGAATACACTATCCATCCTCATCGGTAGCACATACGAGCTCGGCTTCATCAAATTCCAGCGCTTCTTCAAAGTATTCGTACAGGCATCACCCGAATTCCGGAGCCTGCCCGAAGACATCATGAAACTATACGTAAAGAACAACCGCGACGAAATGGTACCGTTCTCCGCCTTCATGAGAATCAAGAAAATGCAGGGACCGAACGAAATCAACCGGTACAACATGTACACCACAGCCGCCATCCGTGGAGGCGCCGCAAAAGGATACAGTAGCGGTGAAGCCATCGCGGCCGTACAGGAAGTAGCAAAGAAAACCCTGCCCCGCGGCTTCGACATCGACTGGGCAGCCCTCTCGTACGACGAAGTGCGGCGTGGTAACGAAGCCGTATACATCTTCCTCATCGTATTACTCTTCGTATACTTCGTACTCGCGGCACAATACGAAAGCTTCATCATACCGCTTGCCGTAATATTCTCGTTGCCGGCAGGGGTCTTCGGATCATTCATACTCATTAAATCCATGGGCCTCGCAAACGACATCTACGCACAGGTAGGCCTCGTCATGCTCGTCGGCCTCTTGGGTAAAAACGCCGTACTGATCGTCGAATTTGCCATGCAGAAACACCACCAGGGCTCTACCGTACTCGAAGCAGCCATCGAAGGCGCCAAAGTTCGTTTCCGTCCCATCCTCATGACATCCTTCGCCTTCATCGCCGGGTTGATCCCCCTCGTATTGGCGCACGGTGCCGGTGCCATCGGAAACAAAACCATCGGCTCATCAGCACTCGGTGGTATGCTCTTCGGAACCATATTCGGCGTAATCATCGTACCCGGTCTCTACTACATCTTCGGTAGCCTTGCCGAAGGACGTAAACTCATCAAAGACGAAGAAGACCAATCACTCACCGAAAACCTGGTTCATCAACTCGATAACTTCCCGCAATCAAATGACAGCGATGACGATGCACACTAATAAAATAGCGAGTGGACTGGCCATCGGCGGCATGCTGCTACTGGCAGCTGCGTGTAGCCTGCCACCCGCGTTAACAAAGAAAACTCCGGATCAAAAGGCACCTGCGGGCTATAGCACGCAGGCAGCCTCTGCCGATACAACAAACAGCGGGAAGATCCGGTGGAGAGAATTCTTCACAGACCAGTACCTCGTAGCATTGATCGACACAGCCCTGAAAAACAACCAGGAGCTGAACGTAACCATGCTCGAAATGGAAATAGCCAGAAACGAAGTACGAGCCCGCAAAGGCGAATACCTCCCGTTCTTTGGCCTGCGCGGTGCGGCCGGTATTGAAAAAGTAGGACGCTACACCAACATCGGCGCCAGCGAAGCAACAACCGAGATCAAACCCGGAAAAGAAACACCCGAACCGCTGCCCGACTACATGATCGGTGCCTTTGCCAACTGGGAAATCGACATCTGGAAAAAACTACGCAACGCCAAAAAAGCAGCCCTCACACGGTACTTCGCTTCCGTCGAAGGACGGAACTTTATGGTAACAAACGTCATTGCCGAAATCGCCAATTCCTACTACGAACTCCTGGCACTCGACAACCAACTGGCCATAATAAAGCAAAACATAGAACTCCAGACCGACGCCCTCGAAATCGTACGACTGCAAAAGCAAACCACCCGCGTAACCGAGCTGGCCGTACGCCGCTTCGAAGCACAGGTACTCAGCACACGCAGCCTCCAGTTCGACATACAGCAACGTATCGTCGAAGCCGAGAACCGTATCAACTTCCTCGTAGGTCGCTTCCCGCAGCCCGTACAACGAAGCACACAGGACTTCAGCACAATCGTACCCGCTACCGTAACGGCCGGTGTACCCGCACAACTGCTGGCCAACCGGCCCGACATCAAACAGGCCGAGCTCCAACTCACCGCGGCCAAACTTGATGTAAAGTCCGCACGCGCAAACTTCTATCCCTCATTGGCAATCTCTGCCGGTATAGGCTTCCAGGCGTTTAACCCGTCGTACCTC
>Ga0065165_1001007_pt1 | contig 34394 bp, 35 predicted proteins | sample AraplaMF_Cvi_mMF_FD_63813 | JGI IMG/M metagenome (GOLD analysis project Ga0065165, IMG submission 63813) | Arabidopsis root microbial communities from the University of North Carolina, USA - plate scrape MF_Cvi_mMF (version 2) (version 3) | ecosystem: Host-associated > Plants > Roots >... | reverse complement strand
CCCCGGACACGCTGAAGTAACCCCCTCCAGCCCAGTCCCGCTCGATCGCCCCCCGCCGCCGCATCGGTCGCTGGCCATGCGCCCTTTCCCTGCGTCGAGGTGAGACCAGGATACGGCGGGTTTGGAAGGTGGGGACAGATTGAGGTCGAGAAAATGCAGGACGTTGAAATCGCGAGACTTTGTTCGCTATCCGCCGAGCATAACCTCCTTGAACCCTCTCCCAGAGGGAGAGGGTGAAGACGCGCGCGTCAGGGCGCTGATGACGTCGACAACTCGGCGGGAGCCTCGTGGCGTCTCCCATTGGGGCTGGGGACATGCGACGCCGTGAGCGTTCTGAGGGATGGAACGGCCGGGCCGCGTGGCGCGTCCGGCGCTCCCGCCACCTCCCCGGAGGGAGGATCTCGTGGATCAGCCGCCGACCGCGCGCAGGGCCTTGACCTGCCGGGCCGACAGCTTGGACTGCACCTCGTCGCGGATGTCGATGCGGCAGGCCCGGGCCGACCAGCGGTCCAGCCGTTCGGCCCGCGTGCGGGCCTCGCAGACCGCCTGGCCGGCGGCGTCGATGCGGGCCTGCAGCCGGCGCGCGTCGTCGGGGCGGGAAAGGTCCAGGTCGCCGACCGGGATCGCAGCCAGCACCGCCGGCTTGGCCGGCGCGGCCGCGGCCGGCTGGATCAGGCCGAGCACCGGCAGGGCCGCCAGACCCAGCACCGCGACCGTCGACAGCTTGGCGATGAAACGGCCCATGTCGTCCTCCCCTGTTCTGGCGACGCCGTCCGCGTCGCCTTCGAGGGATAGAATGACCAGACTTCTTCGCGAATACGCGTTACGTCTGCTTCATGACGTCGTATTCACAGAGTGAACGACTTGTAATCCTCTAGCGCGAAGAAGAATTCAGCCGCGCTTCCTTGATCGGCGGCCGTTCCAGCGCCTGGTAGACCACCGTGCGGGTTGTGGCGTCCAGGCCCGAGCCCACCCCGCCCAGGCGCTGGATCATGCCGATGAAGAACAGGTCGTTGGCCGGGTCGATCCAGAACCAGGTGCCGGCGCTGCCGCCCCAGCTGATCGTGCCAGGGCCGACGGGCGCGCCCGACAGGCGTGGCTCGACCGCCACGGCCACGTCCAGGCCATAACCCATGCCCGCGCCGAACGGGAAAGGCTTCTGGTCGGGGCGCAGCACCCCGGCCGTGCCGTTGGTGGTGACCTGGAAACTGGGCGGCAGGTGGTTCGAGCGCATCAGGGCCACGGTCTCGGGCCGCAGAACGCGCACCCCGTCCAGCTCGCCGCCGTTCAGGATCATCTGGGCGAAGCGGGCGAAGTCGCCGGCGGTGGACAGCAGCCCCCCGCCCCCGGACGGCGCGGCCGGCGGCCGGGAAACGTCACGCCAGGGGCCTTCGTTGGCGGGGATCAGCCGGCCGGTGGCCGGATCGCCGTCATAGAGGGCCGCCAGGCGCGGCAGCTTCTCGGCCGGGGCCCAGAAGGCGGTGTCCTTCATCTTCAGGGGACGGAAGATCCGCTCCTCCATGAACACCGGCAGGGTCTGGCCCGTCAGGCGCTCGACGATCAGCCCCTGCAGGTCGGCGGCGACGCTGTAGCGCCACATGACCCCGGGTTGGGCGTACATCGGCAGCATGGCCACCTTGCGCACCAGGTGGTCCAGGCTGTCGGACTGCAGCACCCCGGCCCGGTAGTAGGCCTGGTCGGCCACGCTGGCCGGATCGTCGGCCAGGCCGTAGGCGAAGCCGGCCGTGTGGGTCATCAGCTCGCGCATGGTCGGCGGACGGCTGACCGGGGTCAGGATCGGCCGCCCCTGGGCGTCGACGCCGGAGGCCACGCGCAAATCGGCCAGTTCCGGCAGATATTCGGTGACCGGATCGTCCAGCCGCCACCGGCCTTCCTGGTAGAGGATCAGCATCGCCACCCCGGTCACCGCCTTGGTCTCGGAGCGGATGCGGAACAGGGCGTCGGCGGGCATGGCCTCGCCGGTCTCCAGGCTGCGCTTGCCGAACGCCTTCATCGACACGACGCGGCCGTGGCGGCCCAGCACGGTGACGCCGCCGGCGATCTGGCCCTGGTCGACCAGGGCCTGCATGGTCTCGTCCAGCTTGCGGAGCCTTTCGGCCGAGAAGCCGGCGGCTTCCGGCCTGGCCGCGGGCAAGGGCGCGGCCCCCACGGACCCGGCGGCCGCCAGCCCCAGCAGCCCGGCCAGGGCGCTGGCGGCGCGCCTGAACACCGCGCTCATATGATCAGATCCTGTCATCCCGGACCAAGCGTAGCGGAGATCCGGGACCGACCCCAAGCCCGGAGCTTGCGGCGGTCCCGGATCGGCGCGCCGCGCGCTCGTCCGGGATGACGGAGAAGGCGTTCGTCACTTGGGCCGGAACCGCTTGGAGGTCGGGAAGCCCTTGGGCGACAGCTTGCCGGCCCCGGCCCGGCGGCCGATCCAGTCCTTCCACTCGGTCCAGTCGCGGCGGCGACCGGCCGTGTCGATCCAGAAGGCGCCGCCCTCGGTGGTGAACGAGATCGCGTCTCGCAGCCCGCCTTCGCGATACGACTGCAGCTTGACGCCCTTGCCGCGCGGCATCTCCGGCAGTTCCTCCAGCGGGAAGATCAGGATCTTGCCGTTGTCGCCGACCACCGCGATCTGGTCGCCTACCGCCTCCAGGCAGAAGGCCGCCCCGGCCGCATCGACGGTCAGCACCTGCTTGCCGGCCTTGCGGTTGGCCACGGCCTCTTCTTCCGGCATCAGGAACCCGTAGCCCTGTTTCGAGGCCAGGAAGCGCTTGCGCCCGGCCTTGAACGGGAACATGTCGATGATCTTCACCTTGTCGTCGAGCTCGATCATCATCCGCACCGGCTCGCCGTGACCGCGCGCCGACGGCAGGTTGGCGCAGCTGATCGTGAAGAACCGGCCGTCGCTGGTGAATAGCAGGAGCTTGTCGGTGGTCTCGGCCGGGGCCAGGAAGCCCAGCTTGTCGCCTTCCTTGAACTTCAGCTCGGACGGGTCGTCGATCTTGCCCTTGGCGGCGCGGATCCAGCCGCGGTCCGACAGGATGACGGTGATCGGCTCGCGCACGATCATCGCCTCCAGGGCGGCGTCGGCGTCGACCTGCGGGGCGTCCTCGAAGATCGAGCGGCCGATCACGCCGGTCGGGCGCGGCTTGTCGTGCGGGTGGGCGATCTTGACCAGCACGGCGCGCACCTGGCGCAGGCCCGTACCGACCAGGTCCCATTGCTTGCGGTCGCTGGCCAGCATGGCCAGGATGCCGTCGCGCTCCTCCACCAGTTCGGCGTGCTCGCGGCGGATCTCCATCTCCTCCAGCTTGGCCAGTTGGCGCAGGCGGGTGTTGAGGATGGCGTCGGCCTGGATGTCGCTGAGGGCGAAGGCGGCCATTAGCTTCTGCTTGGGCTCGTCCTCGTAGCGGACGATGCGGATCACCTCGTCCAGATTGAGGTAGGCGATCAGCAGGCCGTCCAGGATGTGCAGGCGGGCCTCGATCTTGGCCAGCCGGTGGCGGGCCCGGCGGGTCAGCACCTCGCGGCGGTGGGCCAGGAAGGCCATCAGCGCCGACTTGATGCCCATCACGCCCGGGGTGCCCTTGGCGTCCAGCACGTTGATGTTGACCGGGAAGCGACTTTCCAGCGCCGAGAGCTTGAACAGGCTCTCCATCAGCACTTCGGGCTCGACGTTCTTGGACTTGGGCTCCAGCACCAGCCGGATGTCCTCGGCGCTCTCGTCGCGCACGTCGCCCAGCAGGGCCGCCTTCTTGCTGTCGATCAGGTCGGCCAGTTGCTCGACCAGGTCGGACTTCTTGACCTGGTACGGGATCTCGGTGACGACGATCTGGTAGGTGCCGCGGCCGGTGTCTTCCTTCTCCCAGCGGGCGCGGGTGCGCACGCCGCCGCGACCGGTCTCGTAGGTCTCCAGCAGGCTCTCGCGGGACTCGACGATCACGCCGCCGGTCGGGAAGTCCGGGCCCGGCACGCGCTCCAGGATCTCGGCCGTGGTCGCCTCGGGCTTGGACAGCAGCAGCAGGCAGGCGTCGATCAGCTCGGCCGGATTGTGCGGCGGGATCGAGGTGGCCATGCCCACGGCGATGCCCGACGAGCCGTTGGCCAGCAGGTTGGGGAAGCCCGACGGCAGGACCACCGGCTCCTCGTCCTGGCCGTCATAGGACGGCTTGAAGTCGACCGCGTCCTCGTCGATGCCGTCCAGCAGCAGCATGGCCGCGGCGGTCATCTTGCACTCGGTGTAGCGCATGGCGGCGGGGTTATCGCCGTCGATGTTGCCGAAGTTGCCCTGGCCGTCGACCAGCGGCACGCGCTGGGCGAAGTCCTGGGCCAGGCGGACCAGGGCGTCGTAGATCGACTGGTCGCCGTGCGGGTGGAAGTTGCCCATCACCTCGCCGACCACCTTGGCGCACTTGCGCGCGGCGCCTTCGGGGTTGAGGCGCATGTTGTTCATCGCGTGCAGCACGCGGCGGTGCACGGGCTTCAAGCCATCGCGCACGTCGGGCAGGGCTCGCGAGCCGATCGTCGACAGGGCGTAGGCCAGGTAGCGCTTGGACAGCGCCTCGCTCAGCGGCTCGTCGAGGATGCGGCCGTCTTCCGGGCCGCCGGGGGGAGGTAGGACTGGTTTGTTCATCGGGGAGATTCGTTACGCGTGGCGGCCATCCTAGCCAATCCCGCGCGGCAAATCCTCCTCCGAACGCGTTTTGTTCTCGCCGGATCGGAAAGCCTAAAGCCGTCCCGCCTCGCCCAGCCGGTCCAGCAGCCACACCCGGGCCGGCGGCAGGGGCTTGTTCAGGGGGTGGAACACGAACTGCTCGAGGAAGTGGCCGGTGATGTCGAGGCCGGCCTTGACGTCGCCCTCGGCCAGGCCGCCCTGGGCCGACAGCATGAACGGCGGCAACGGCAGCAGCTTGTCGCGATAGGGCGCGCCCGCCGCGCGGCTGACCGCCCGGCCCGTCCGCGGACTGACATAGACCAGGTCGTCCAGCGACCCGGTGGCGGCGCATTTCGAAAGGTCCAGGCCGAAACCCAGGTCCTGCAGCAGGCCGGCCTCGAACCGCACATAGACGGCCGGCCAGATCTCGGGAATGGCCAGGGCGGCGATCAGGGCCTCCAGGGCGTGGAAAGCCCCGGGATGGGCCTCGCGCTCGGGCAGGGCCCCGGCGGCGACGGCGGCGGCGGCCGACAGGCCCGACAGGGCCAGCGGCTCGTCGAACAGCGACGACGGCCCCTCGCCGATCGGCTCCAGGCTGGCGGCGCCCAGCTGGTCGCCCGTGCGGGCGCGATAGCGGGCGATCACCTTGGCCCCGGCCTGCAGGAACGGCTTCATCCGCCGCGAGGCCGCGCCCGAGACATGGGCGGCGAACTTGCCCCGGTCCTGGGTCAGCAGCTCGACGATGGCCCCGGTCTCGCCATGGACCCGCGCCGACAGCACGAAGGCCTCGTCTTCCCACTCCATCTAGGCCGGGGTCCCCCAGCCCACGATCGTCTCGATCAGCGGCCGCCAGCCCGGCTCGACCGGCAGGCCCAGCACGTCGCGCAGGGCCGCCTCCAGTTCGTCGGCCGACAGGTCGCGCTGCGCGACCAGGGCGCCCGTGGCGTCGCGGTGGGTCAGGCGGTTGTTCTTCAGGGCGTAGCGGGCGGCCGGCGTGGTGCGGCCGGCCGTCAGGCTGAAGGTGAAGTGCGAGCTGGGATGGGCGTAGGTGTAGAAATTGGCCTGCTCGTAGTCCTGGTCGGCCCAGGCGCCGGGCGCCACCTGATAGACCGCCGCCCAGCGGCCCGAGAGGTCGGCCTGCACCTGGCGCTCGCCGCCCAGCTCGTCGATCGGCAGGATGCGGAAGTCGCCGTTGGGCGTGGCCTGGACCGCGTCGGAGAACAGCGCCAGCGGTCCGGTCAGCACGCAGCCGCCGAAGCCGACGTCGGCCAGCCAGACCGTGTCGTCGCCGGGAACGCGCACGGCCAGCACCATGTGCGAGCGCGGGCGCGGCGGCAGATGCTCGGGGACCATCCACAGCACCCGCGCCATCAGCCCGGTGACCTCGAAGCCCAGCGCCGTCAGCACCCGCTTGAACAGGCCGTTCTGTTCGTAGCAATAGCCCCCTCGCCCGGCCCCGATTAGCTTGGCGTCAACATCGGCCGGATCCAGGCTGATCGCCTTGCCCAGCAGCACGTCGAGGTTCTCGAAGACGATGGCGTCGGGGTGCTTCTGGTGCAGGGCGCGCAGCACGTCCAGCGTCGGCTCGCGCGGGCCGTCATAGCCGATGCGGGCGAAATAGGCGTCCAGGTCGACCGAAGGCTGGACCGCCGCGGCGGGCGCGATGTCGAGCTTGCTCACGAGCGCGATATTCCCTGTCTGTTCACGGTTCATGGACAGGGTGTGGAAGGCGGAGTCAAGCTTTCCCTACGCCGCTCATCCCGGCGAACGCCGGGACCCAGATGGGATAGCTTGAAGGCTGACGCCAGAAGCGCCGAGCCTGTCCCATCAGCCACACCGCCATAGGATCTGGGTCCCGGCGTTCGCCGGGATGAGCGGAGTTTGGGGGCTAAACGTCGAAATCCAGGCCCATGTCGTTGAACAGGCCGCGTTCCTCGGCCCAGTTCTCTTTCACCTTCACGTGCAGGAACAGGTGGATCTTGCGGTCGAGGATGTCTTCCAGCTCCTCGCGCGAGGCCTTGCCGATCCACTTGATCACCTCGCCGCCCTTGCCCAGCACGATGGCCCGCTGACCGTCGCGCTCGACATAGATGGTCTGCTCGATGCGGGCGCTGCCGTCGGCGCGTTCCTCGAAGGCCGTGGTCTCGACCGAGGCCGCGTACGGCAGTTCCTCGTGGACGCGCAGATAGATCTTCTCGCGGGTGATCTCGGCGGCCAGCAGGCGGGCCGGCAGGTCGGCGGTCTGGTCTTCCGGATACAGCCACGGGCCTTCCGGCATCAGCGAGGCCAGCTTGGCCATCAGGTCGTCGACGCCGGCGCCGGTGGCGGCGCTGATCATGAAGACCTCGGAATAGACGCCGGTGTCGTAGAGGTCCTGGGTGACCGCCAGCAGGGTGTCGCGCTTGACGCCGTCGATCTTGTTCAGCGCCAGGATCACCTGGCGATCGGCGGCCTTCAGGCCCTCGATGATGGTCTGGACGTCCTGCACCGAGCGGTGCTCGCCGGGGGTGGCGCGGCGCTCGCGCACGGCCAGCTCGGCCTGGACGTCGACCAGGTGGACGACGACTTCGCTGTCCTCGGCGCCGCTCCAGGCGGACCGGACCATGGCGCGGTCCAGGCGCCGGCGCGGGGTGAAGATGCCGGGGGTGTCGACCAGGACGATCTGGGTCGACCCCGTCATGGCCACGCCGCGCACGGGGAAGCGCGTCGTCTGGACCTTCTGGGTGACGATCGAGACCTTGGCCCCGACCATGCGGTTGACCAGGGTGGACTTGCCGGCGTTCGGCGCGCCGATGATGGCGGCGAAGCCGGCGCGGGTGGTTTGGCCCGAGGGGTTTTGGGAGGTGGTTTCAGTCATTGCGGGTGCGTGTAGCACCGATGAGGCCCGGGGGCTAACACTTGCCCCCACCTGACCGCTGCGCGGTCTGTCCGCCCCCATAGGGGGCGGAGCCGAAAGTGCGAAGCTCTTCCCCCTCTGGGGGAAGACGGTCGCGAAGCGACCCGTAGGGGGCAAGTGCTAACCGCCTAGATCCCCGCCCCTTCCCGCTCCAGCAGCGCCTTGGCCGCCGCCTTCTCGGCCTCCTGCCGCGACTTGCCCTTGGCGATCGCCGGGTCGACGCCCTTCACCGTGGCCTCGACCGTGAACACCGGCGCATGGTCCGGCCCCGCGCGGTCGAGCACGCGATAGGTCGGCAACGGCTTGCCCTGGCCTTGCGCCCATTCCTGCAGGGCGGTCTTGGGATCGCGCGGCTTGCCCTGGTTGGCGCGCTCGAACTCGTCGGCCCACAGGTCCAGGAACACCCGCCGGGCCGTCTCCAGCCCGCCGTCGCGATAGAGGGCGGCCATCAGCGCCTCGGCGGCGCCGGCCAGGATCGAATCGGTCTCGCGGCCGCCGATCTTGCTGGACGAGGCCGACAGGCGCAGGGCCGGACCCAGGCTGGCGGCGCGGGCGACCCGGGCGCAGGTTTCGCGGCTGACCAGGGCGTTCAGGCGCGGGGCCAGCTCGCCTTCCTTGGCCTTTGGGAAGCGCTCGGCCAGGGCCTCGGCGGCCAGCAGGCCCAGCACGCGGTCGCCGATGAACTCCAGCACCTCGTTGTCGCCGGCCTTCTTGGCCCCGTCGCCCACGCTGGCGTGGGTCAGGGCCAGCTCCAGCAGCTGGCGGTCCTGGAAGCTGTGACCGATCCGGCGCTCCAGGTCGCCGACGGCGACGGCGCGCCTGTCCATGGTCATCCGGCCGCTATTTGAGGACGCGGAAGAAGCGGCTGGGCCGGGCGTCGGTAAACCAGGTCCACGGCTTGAACAGGTGGGCGTCGGCGTTCCACGACAGCAGGATCAGCTGGGCGCGGCCCACCAGGTTCTCGGCCGGCACGAAGCCGACGCCTTCCTGCATGCCGATGTACTGGTCGTTGGCGTAGTCCCACTTGCACGTGCCAGGGCCGGTCTTGAAGGCCGAGACGCCCGGGTCGAAGCGGCTGTCCAGCGAGTTGTCGCGGTTGTCACCCATGAAGAAGTAGCATCCGGCCGGCACGGTGTAGACGCCGGTGTTGTCGGCGTCGCTGTCGGGGCCGTAGTCCTGGGTGGCGTACTTGCGGCCTTCGGGATTGGTCTCCTCGAAGCGGCCGGCCCGGATCGTGCCGTAGCCGGTGTCGACCAGGGCCGAGGGCAGTTCCCTGCGCGGCAAGGGCTTGCCGTTGATGTAGACCACGCCGCCGCGCACCTGGACCTTGTCGCCGGGCAGGCCGATCAGGCGCTTGATGTAGTCGACGTTCGGATCGCGCGGCAGCTTGAAGACGATGATGTCGCCGCGGGTGGGCGCCTTGCCCAGGATGCGGCCGTCGAATAGCGGCGGGCTGAACGGGATCGAGTGCTTGGACCAGCCGTAGCTGTATTTCGAAACGATGATGTAGTCGCCCTGGTAGAGGTTGGGCTCCATCGACGCCGACGGGATCGTGAACGGCTGGAACAGCAGCACCCGCAGCACCAGGGCGATGCCCAGGGCGTAGGCGACCGTCTTGACGATCTCGATGAACTCCTTGACCGCCCCGGCCTTGTCGTCGGGCGTTTCGGTTTCGGCGGCTTCGGTCATGCGCTGTGGGGCTCTCGACGGAATGGACGGCGGGCGAACCCGACGCGCCTAGCTAGACGGGGTTTACGACGGGGGCAAGCGTGGCGCCCGTTAACTCGCCGTCATGGCGTACGCGGCGCGACGTCGCGCCCCGAACGACGCGCGACCAGCTTGACCGTGGAATCCGGACTCAAATTGTGGCGAGGATCGCCGCCAGCACGAAGGCGAAGAAGCCCCAGCCGACCAGCAGCCCCGCGAACGGCCGCGCCTGCCAAGGCTTCGGCTGATGGCCGCGCCCTGTTTTCGTCTCGACATCGCTCCAGATGGCCATGTGTTTCCCCGTCCCAGAACGGCGCCGTAGGCGGCGCTTGGGGAGCGCGGTGCAAGGCGGGGGCCGGGCCCTGCAGGTCCTCCCCTGTGAGGCAAGGGAAACGCATCTATCCAAAAACGGCTGTCATCCCGGACGAAGCGCGCAGCGCGAAGATCCGGGACCGACGCGTGAACGCGAGTGCTTCCGGCGGTCCCGGATCTGCGCTTCGCTTGTCCGGGATGACAGCTCTTTTCTCAGAAATCCAGATGCGTTTCTCCCGCCCCACAGGGGAAGGATCTGAACCTAGGCCGCAGGCACGGCTTCGATGATCACGAAGGCCTGGGCGTAGGGGTGGTCGTCGGTCAGGGACAGGTGGATCACCGGGGTCATGCCTTCGGGGACCATCGCGGCCAGACGCTCAGCCGCGCCGCCGGTCAGGGCCATGGTCGGCTTGCCGGACGGCAGGTTCACCACCCCCATGCCGGACAGGTGCACCCCGCCCTTCAGCCCCGTGCCCAGGGCCTTGGAGCAGGCCTCCTTGGCGGCGAAGCGCTTGGCGTAGCTGGAGGCGCGGTCGGGCTTGCGCTCGGACCGTCTGCGCTCGATCTCGGTGAAGCTCTTGTGGGTGAAGCGGTCGCCGAACCGTTCGAGGGTCTTCTCGATCCGGCGGATGTCGCACAGGTCCGAGCCGATCCCGATAATCACGCTGCGATCTCGAGCCTGGCGGCGTCCATAAGCGCCCGCATCCGCTGCATGGCCTGGGGCAGGCCGACGAAGATCGCCTCGCCGATCAGGAAGTGGCCGATGTTCAACTCGGCGATCTGCGGGATGGCGGCGATCGGCTTGACGGTCGCGTAGTCGATGCCGTGACCGGCATGGACCTCCAGGCCCAGGCCGGCGGCCAGCTCCGCCCCGGCCTTCAGGCGTTGCAGGATGGCGGCGGCGCGGTCGGCGTGGCCTTCGCGGGCGGCGTCGCAATAGGCGCCGGTGTGCAGCTCCACCACCTGGGCGCCGGCGTCGGCCGAGGCCTGGATCTGGGCCGGGTCGGCCTCGATGAACAGCGACACCCGCGCCCCGACCGTGCGCAGGCGGGCGGTGGCCTCGGCGACGCGATCGGCGCCGCGCACCACGTCCAGTCCGCCCTCGGTGGTGACCTCCTCGCGGCGCTCGGGCACCAGGCAGGCGGCGTGCGGCCGGGCCTGCAGGGCGATGCCGACCATCTCGTCGGTGACCGCCATCTCGAAGTTCAGCGGCTTGCCGCGCCTCAGGCACAGGTCGGTCAGCAGGACGATGTCGGCGTCGCTGATGTGGCGGCGGTCCTCGCGCAGGTGGGCGGTGATGCCGTCGGCGCCGGCCGCCAGGGCCAGCTCGGCGGCCCGCACCGGCTCGGGATAGCTGGCCCCGCGCGCGTTGCGGATCGTGGCCACGTGGTCGATGTTGACGCCGAGCCGCAGCATGCCCGTCAGCCCTTCAGGCGCCGGCTGCCCGGATCCTCGATCGGGATCGCCGCCAGTTCCGGCGGCAGGGCGTCGGCCGGATAGGCCGGGACCTCCAGGCTGGCCAGAGCCACCAGCGGCATGCCGACGTCGGCCTTGCCGCCCGAGCGGTCGACGATGCAGGCCGCGGCGATCACCTCGCCGCCGGCTTCCTGGATCGCGGCGATGCACTCGCGCGACGACAGGCCGGTGGTGACGATGTCTTCCACCATCACGACCTTCTGGCCGGGCTCCAGATGGAAGCCGCGGCGGAACTTGAAGCCGCCGCCCTCGCGCTCGACATAGATCGAGGCGACGTTCAGCCAGCGGGCGGTCTCGTAGCCGGGAATGATCCCGCCCACGGCCGGCGAGACGGCCACGTCGGGCTGGCCGACCGTGGCCACGATCTTCTCGGCCAGGGCCTTGCAGAGGCGCGCGCAGCGCTCGGGCCGCATGAACACCAGGTTCTTCTGCAGGAAGACGGGGCTGTGCAGGCCGGAGGACAGCACGAAGTGGCCTTCGCGCAGGGCGCCGGCGGCGCGGAATTCGTCGAGGACGTCGTCGTTGGTCATGAGGGCTGGATATAGGCCGGTGGCGGCGAGTCTACAAACCGCTCAGTAGCGACGGTAGATCGCGCGCGCCATGCAGCACCCTGACGATCAGAGGCGGCCGTCGCTCGGCATTGTAGATCAGCAAATAGGGAAAGCCGTGAACGGCCAGAAAGCGGTGGGGCAGGTCAGCAATTTCTAGACGTTCGACCCCGCTTCTCGGTCGTTCGGCGATGAGTTGCGCGCCCCGCAACACCGCTGATCGGAAGGCCGCGGCGGCCGTCGGGCGATCAGCACGAATCCAAGCCTCCGCCTCAATCAAATCACGCCGGGCAAGCGGCGAAAACTCCGCCCGGCTCACCGTTCGCCGGCACGCTTTGCATCAATCTCCGCGAAAATCTCTTCGGCCGTGAACACGCCGTCACGATCCGCTTCGGCCGTGGCCGCCGCCAGCATGGCGTTAAACTCTGCGCGTTGGCGTTCGACATCGCGCATCAGATTCAGCGCCGACCGAACCACGTCGGTCACCGTGTCGTACCGTCCGGCATCGACGCAATCGCGGGCGAAGCGTTCGAGGTCGTCGGTAAGCTGGACGCTAGTCGCCATGGGTCGCGCCTTGTGTCAGATGTCCGCCTAAGGTGCGCCCTGGCGCGCCAGGCTTCAAGTGACCGGACAGTTTGCGTGAACGACACTTCTCCTCCCCGCCCCCGCGTCGGCTGCGGCGCGGCGATCCTCGACGGCCAGGGCCGCATCCTGCTGGTCCAGCGCAAGCGTCAGCCGGAGGCCGGCCATTGGGGCCAGCCCGGCGGCAAGCTCGACTGGGGCGAGAACGGTCGGGCCTGCGCCGAACGCGAGATCCTCGAGGAACTGGGGATCACGATCGTGGCCGGCCCGGTGCTGTGCGTCACCGACATGATCGCCGAAGACAGCCACTGGGTGGCCGTGACCTATCGCGCCGACGGCTGCGTGGGCGAGCCGGCGATCCGGGAGCCGCAGGCCCTGGCCGACTGGGGCTGGTTCGCCCTAGACGCCCTGCCCTCGCCCCTGACCGCCGCCACCCTCGACGCGGTCGCCGCGCTTAGGGCATAAGCTCGCCACCTGATTTGCGAGGAAGACCGCCATGTCCGTCGTCACCCTGAAGCGCTGGAACCTCTCGATGGGCGCCGGCCAGCCGCTGGCGGTGATCGCGGGCCTGAACGTGCTGGAGAACCTGGACCTGGCCCTCGAGGTCGGGCGCGAGTTGAAGGCGATCACCGCGCAGCTGGGCCTGCCCTATGTGTTCAAGGCCAGCTTCGACAAGGCCAACCGCTCGTCGATCACCAGCTATCGCGGCCCGGGCCTGAAGGACGGCCTGGCCATGCTGGCCGAGGTCAAGGCCAAGCTGGACGTGCCGATCGCCACCGACATTCACGAGGTCGACCAGGCCGAGCCGGTGGCCGCCGTCGCCGACCTGGTGCAGATCCCCGCCTTCCTGTGCCGCCAGACCGACCTGATCGTCGCCGCCTCGCGCGCCACGGCCGCCGCCGGCGGCTGGCTGCACGTCAAGAAGGCCCAGTTCATCGCCCCGTGGGACTGCAAGAACATCGTCCACAAGGCCCGCGAGGCCGCCCCGGACCTGCAGATCGTGCTGTGCGAGCGCGGCGCCTCGTTCGGTTACAACAACCTGGTGGTCGACATGCTGGGCATCGCGCAGATGCAGAGCCTGGGCGTGCCGGTGACCATCGACGCCACCCACGCCGTCCAGCTGCCGGGCGCCGATCCCCGCACCGCCGGCGGTTCCACGGGCGGTCGTCGCGAGGGCGTGCCGATCATCGCCAAGGCCGCCGTGGCGGCGGGCGCGGACGGCGTGTTCCTGGAATTCCACACCGATCCCGACAAGGCCCTGTGCGACGGCCCCAGCTGCCTGCCGCTGAGCGACGCAGCGGGCCTGCTGAAGACGCTGAAGGCGCTGCACGGAGTGGTGCGGGCTTAGGAAGGACGTTTTTTGGGGGTGCGGGCAAGGCGCCTGCCCCCCTACCCCCGCGTCCGGTCCACCGTCTCCACGGTCGGGCAGGTGCGCAGCGCCGCCGAGATGTTGGTCAGGTGCTTGGCGTCGCGGACTTCGACGTCGATGTCGACGTCGAAGAAGTCGCTCTGGCGGTGGTGCATGCGCAGGTTGACGATGTTGCCGCCGGCCTCGCCGATGATCGTGCACACTTGGCCCAGCACGCCCGGCGCATTGCCGATGGTGGCGTGCAGGCGGGCCAGGGAGACGGTCTCGCGCTCGGCCTCGGGCGTCCAGTTCAGGTCGCGCCAGAGGTCCTCGCGGTCCTCGTATTCGGCCAGCTTCGGGCAGTCGATGGTGTGGACGTCCAGACCCGCCCCGTCCTCGCGCAGGATGCCGACGATGCGGTCGCCCGGCACCGGGCTGCAGCAGTGGGCGAAGTGCAGCGACACCCCCGGGGTCAGGCCGCCGCCGCGCACATAGAGCCGCGCGGCCGTGCCGCCCTCGATCTTGCGCCGCGCCGTGGCCACGGCCACGTCGGTGTCCTTCATGCCCGGGAAGGCGGTCTCCAGCACCTGGCTGGGCGAGACTCGGCCCCGGCCGACGGCGTCGAACAGGGCCTCCTCGGTGTCGAGGGCGAAGCGCTCCAGGATCGGCCGCAGCGACACGTCCTTCAGCTTCTTGCCGGCCCGCTCGAACACCTGCTCCACCGAGGCCCGGCCCAGGCGCAGGAACTCTTCCTTCTCGGTCTGGCGGATATGCCGGCGGATGGCCGAGCGCGCGCGGCCGGTCACGGTCAGAGAACGCCAGTCCGGCGGCACCACGGGCTTGGAGCCCCGGACCACCTCGACCACGTCGCCATTGTTGAGCAGGGTGCGCAACGGCTTGAGCTCGCCGTTGATCTTCACCCCGATGCAGGTGTCGCCGACGCTGGTGTGGACCGCATAGGCGAAGTCCAGCGGCATGGCCCCCCGCGGCAGGCTGACCAGCTTGCCCTTGGGGGTGAAGACGAACACCTGGTCGAGGAACATCTCCAGCTTGGCGTGCTCGACCAGCTCCTCGGCGTCGCCGCCGTGCTCCAGCACCTGGACCAGCTGGCGCAGGTTGGCCAAGGGGTCACGGCCGCCGGCCGCCTCCATGCCTTCCAGGTCCAGGCCGTACGAGGCGTCCTTGTAGCGAAAGTGGGCGGCCACGCCCTCCTCGTTGACCCGGTCCATGGCCTCGGTGCGGATCTGCATCTCGATGCGCATGCCGCGCGGCCCCACCACGGTGGTGTGCAGCGAGCGGTAGTTGTTGCGCTTGGGGGTCGAGATGAAGTCCTTGAAGCGGTCGGGCACGCTGGACCAGGCGCGATGCACCACGCCCAGGGCCCGGTAGCAGTCCTCTTCGCTGTCGACGATCACCCGGAAGGCGTAGATGTCGGACATCTGGGAGAAGCCGATCGACTTGCGCTGCAGCTTGCGCCAGATCGAATAGGGCGACTTCTCGCGACCGAAGACCCGGGCCGGCAGGCCGGCCGATTCCAGGCGGGCGGAGATTTCCTGGCTGACCAGGGCCACGGCTCCGCCCTGCTCGGCCCGCAGGGTGTCCAGCCGCCGGATGATCGCGTTGCGGGCCACCGGATTGGTGTGCTCGAAACTGAGCTCCTCCAGCTCGGTGCAGATGCGGTGGCAGCCGATGTTGCGGGCCAGGGGCGCGTAGATATCGCGTGTCTCGCGGGCGATGCGCTCGCGCTTGGCCTGGCTCTTGATGTAGTGCAGCGTCCGCATGTTGTGCAGACGGTCGGCCAGCTTGACCAGCAGGACACGGACGTCCCGCGAGATGGCCAGGATGAACTTGCGCAGGTTCTCGGCCTGGCGGGCGTGCTCGGCCTGGAGTTCCAGCTTCGACAGCTTGGTGACGCCCTCGACCAGCTCGGCGATCTCCTCGCCGAACAGCTTGGCGATCTCGTCCTTGGTGACCGGGGTGTCCTCGATCACGTCGTGCAGCAGGGCCGTGACGATGGTCGCGGTGTCCAGCCGGTACTCGGTCAGGATGCCGGCCACTTCGATCGGGTGGGCGTAGTAGGGGTCGCCGCTGGCCCGGGTCTGGCTGCCGTGCATGCGCATGGCGTAGACATAGGCGCGGTTCAGCAGGGCTTCGTCCGCGGTCGGATCGTAGGCGTGGACGCGCTCGATCAGTTCGTACTGGCGGAGGAACTTCTGGCGGGGCTTGGCCGCGGGAGCGGGAGCCGGCGCGGTGTCGTTGGCGGAAGCCGCAGACGAAGACGCGCCCGATTCGGAATCGGGCGCGCGTTCGGAAGGAGCGGCGGCGGGCGCCGCTTCGAGAATGAGAGGGTCTGCGCCGTCGGGGCTCAGTACCGCTCCTCCTGACCGCCGTCGCGGTCGCTCTGCAGGGCGCGGACCAGTTCCAGTTCGCTCATCTGCATGTGGGTGGGATCGGCCAGCAGGGCGAGGGTTTCGGCCTCTTCCTCGGCTTCGGTGTGCTCGTCCACGCGCTGCAGCGTGGTGATCAGCTGTTCCTTCAGGCCCTCGTGATCGACCACGTCGTCGGCGATCTCGCGCAGGGCGACGACGGGGTTCTTGTCGTTGTCGCGATCGACGAGCAGCGAGGCGCCGGCCGAGATGCCGCGCGCGCGATGGGCGGACAGCAAGACCAGAGCGAAGCGGTTGGGAACCTTCTCGACGCAATCTTCGACGGTGACGCGGGCCATGAATTCCTCGGGCTATGAGCCTTGGTTATCGCAAAATAGGGTCTGCGGCGGCGTTACACAACGCCGCATCGGCTTAAGTCCCGGCTTTCGCGAGGGGGCGCTTATGCCGGGTTTGGTCGGAGAAGTCCAGCGGGACGGCGCGGAGGGTGCCTTCTCCTACTTCTTCTTTTGCGGATAGATCGTTTCGCCGCGCTCCAGCATGGCGACGAAGGTCTCGATCTTCTTCTTTCGCCCGGCTTGCGTCTTCATGTTGTGGACGCGGAAGGCCAGGGCGAAGCGGTTCTGCGCCGACAGCCTGGCCAGCATCGACCTGGCCTTCGGACTGGCGTCGATCGCCGCCTGGAGGCCGTCGGGGACCTTCATGTCCTTGCCGGCGGCGTAGGCGCGGTCCCAGCGCCCGTCGGCCTTGGCCGCCTCCACCTCGCGCAGGCCGTGCTCCGTCATCCGGCCCTCGTCGATCAGCCGCGCGACATTGTCGACGTTGATCTGGCTCCAGATGCTGGTCTTCGTGCGCGGCGTGTAGCGCTGCAGGAAGCTCCGCTCGTCGAAGCTCTTCTTGACCCCGTCGATCCAGCCCCAGCACAGCACCACGTCGATCGCCTGCTTGGCGGTGATCGAGGGCAGGCCCGACCCGACCTTGTGGATCTTGATCCAGACCTCGCCCTGCTTGTCGTGGTGGCGCGAAAGCCAGTCGTGGAACGCGTCGGCGTCAATGAATTCCTGGACGTGGGCGGGATTGACCTCGATGGCGGCCATCAACAGCTCTCAGGCAAGCGGACACCCCGGGCGCGAGGCCCGGGACCGGAAGACTCCCCCTACCAGACCTTCACGCGCTTTTCTGGCGGCAGGTACAGCGCGTCGCCCGGCTTGATGTCGAAGGCGGCGTACCAGGCGTCGAGGTTGCGCACGGTGTCGGCCCGGTACTGGTCAGGCGCGTGGCCATCGGTGACCAGTTGCTGGCGCTCGGCTTCCGGACGCGAATAGCCGCGCCAGCTTTGGGCGTAGGCCAGGAAGAACCGCTGGTCGCCGGTCAGGCCGTCGATCACCGGGGCCGGCTTGCCGCCCAACGAGGCGTGGTAGGCGTCCAGGGCCGCGGCCAGGCCGGCGACGTCGGCGATGTTCTCGCTGAGGGTCTGCTTGCCGTTCACGGCCAGGTCGGGGAACGGCTTGTAACCGTCGAACTGGTCGGCCAAGGCCGCGCCGGCCTTCTGGAAATGCTCCAGGTCAGTCGGGGTCCACCAGTTGCGCAGGCGCCCCTGGCTGTCGAACTGGGCGCCCTGGTCGTCGAAGCTGTGGCTGATCTCATGGCCGATCGTGCCGCCCGTGCCGCCGTAATTGGCCGCCGCATCGGCGTCGGCGTCGAAATACGGGGCCTGCAGGATGGCGGCCGGGAAGTTCAGGCCGTTCAGCATCGGCAGGTTCACGGCGTTGACGGTCTGGGGCGTCATCACCCACTGGCCGCGATCGACCGGCTTGCCCAGCTGGCCGATCCAGTAGGCGGTCTCGAATTTCTCGGAGCGCTGGACGTTGCCGACCGGGTCGCCGCGCACGATCCGGAGCGCCGAATAGTCCCGCCACTGGTCGGGATAGCCGACCCCGACCTTCAGCACCTCGACCTTGCGGCGGGCCTCGGCCTTGGTCTCCGGCGCCATCCAGTCCAGGCCGTCGATGCGGCGCTCGAACGAGGCCTTGATGCTGTCGACCATGGCCGACACCTCCGCCTTGGACCGGGCCGGGAAATACTGCTCGACATAGAGCTTGCCGACCACTTCGCCCAGCACGGCGTTGGTCGAGTTGACGCCACGCTTCCAGCGGGCCGACAGCTGCGGCGTGCCCTGCAGGGCCTGGCCGTAGAAGGCGAAGCGCTCGTCGACGAAGGCCTTGGGCAGCAGGTTCGAATAGTGATCCAGATAGTGGAAGGTCAGGTAGTCCTTCCAGGTGTCGAGGGTCTCGCCGGCGGCGACCTTGCCCAGGCCCGTGACCATGGTCGGATGCCAGACGATGAAGCGCGGCTGGTCGGCCAGGCCCGCGGCGGCGAAGAAGGCCTTCCAGTCCAGCCCCGGGGCCTTGGCCGCGAAGTCGGCCGGCGTCCAGCTGTTGTTGGCCTTCTGGACGTCGGCGCTGTCGGCGCGACTGCCCGAGGCCTGGGCGATCTTCGTCTCCAGCGCCATGATCCGCGCGGCCTTGGCCTGAGCGTCGGCGACGCCGCCCAGGGTCAGGATCCTGGCGATGTGGGCGACGTACTTGTCGCGCACCGTCTTCATCGCCGCCTTGTCCGACAGGTAGTATTCGCGATCGGGCATGCCCAGCCCGCCCTGCAGCAGGAACGGCGCGTACTTGCTGGTGTCGTCGAACGACGGCGAGGCCCACAGGCCCAGCACGTTGTCGGTGTAGAAGTCGGTGGCGTTCAGGGCGTCGACATCGGCGCGGACGTTGCCGCCCAGCACGGCGGCGAGGCCGGTGCGGGTCTTGATCGCCGCGATCCGCGCCAGGCCCGCCTTCATCGGCGCAAGGCCGGCCTTCTCGATGGCCGCCTCGTCCATGTAGCTGGCGTAGTAGTCGCCCACCTTCTTGGCGTCGGCCGAGCCGGCGTCCTTGGCCCCGGATTGGGCCGCGGCCTGGATCAGGTCGACCGTGCGCTTGGCGGTCTTCTCGATCAGGATGGCGCCGACGCCGTAGCTGCTGCGGTCGGCGGGGATCGGATTGGCCTTGATCGCCGCGCCGTTGGCGTAGGTCCAGAAGTCGTCGCCGGGCTTGATCGCGGTGTCGAAGGCGGATTTGTCGACGCCGCTTTTCAGGTCGGCGGCGAAAGCCGGAGCGGCGGACAGCAGCGCGCAGGCGGCGGCGCAGGCGAGCAGCGAACGGGTCAGGGTCATGCAGGAGGTCCCACGAAGCGCGAGCGCGGCGGCGCTCAGCACGATTTGGCGCGGACTATCCCGCCGCCTTGGGCAGGGAGCGAATTAAAGTTTGGCAATGTCCGCGAGCGGCGTCGCGTCCGTCCCCACGCTCGCACCCGCCGCCAGGTCCGCCGCCGTCCGCCCGTTGACCGGGTGACGCCAGGCCGGCGCGATCTGCGCCAGTGGTCCCATCACGAACAGCCGCTCGTGGGCCCTCGGATGGGGCACGACCACCGCCCCGTCCAGCACCGTCCGACCATGGGCGATCAGGTCGAGATCCAGGGTGCGGGGCGCGTTGGCCTCGGCGCGCACCCGGCCGAAACGGGCCTCCAGGCGGTGCAGGGTCGCCAGCACCGCCTCCGCCGGCAACGCCGTCTCGACCAGGACAACCCCATTCAAATAGGCTGGCGCGGCCGGGTCGGGCCAGGCGGCCGAGGTCCACCAGGAGGACCGCCCCGCCACGGCCAGGCCCTCCGACGCCAGGGCGTCGACCGCCGCGTCGAGCAAGACTTCGCGACTCGGGTATGATCCGGGCAGGCTGCAGCCCAGGGCGATCACCACCGCCTGATCGAGCCATTTTTGATCGTGTTGATTTTTCAAGGAATTCCGATCACGTGACCTTCTACCCGACCGAGCGCCTGGCGCTGTTCATCGACGGGGCCAATTTCTTCTCGGCCGCCAAGGCCCTGGGCTTCGACATCGATTACCGCAAGCTGCTGGACGAGTTCCGCAAGCGCGGCCTGCTGGTGCGCGCCTACTACTACACCGCCATCGCCGAGAACGAGGAGTATTCTCCGATCCGGCCGCTGGTCGACTGGCTGGACTACAACGGCTTCACCCTGGTGACCAAGCCGGCCCGCGAGTTCACCGACAGCCAGGGCCGCAAGCGCTGGCGCGGCGACATGGACATCGAGATCGCCGTCGACATGATGGAGATGGCCCAGACCGTCGACCACCTGGTGCTGTTCTCCGGCGACGGCGATTTCCGGGCCCTGGTCGCGGCCGTGCAGCGCAAGGGCCGCCGGGTCACCGTGGTCTCGACCATGAAGAGCCAGCCGCCGATGACCAGCGACGACCTGCGCCGCCAGGCCGACAACTTCGTCGATCTGGCCGACCTGGGCGCCATCATCGGCCGACCGCAGCGCTCCAGCAGCCTGCCCCGCTTCGTCACCGACCCGGCCCGAGGTCCGGCGCAGCCCGACGACGCCGACGAGGACTGAGCATGGGCCAGCACTCCAACATCCCCGGCGAGGTCGTGCCCTCGCCGGCCGAGCCGCCGCGCGACTGCCCGCTGTGCCCGCGCCTGGTGGCCTATCGCCGCGAGAACCAGGACCTCTATCCGGACTGGTTCAACGGCCCCGCCCCGTCGTTCGGCGACCATGAGGCGCGACTGCTGGTCGTGGGCCTGGCCCCCGGCCGCAAGGGCGCCAACCGCACCGGCCGGCCGTTCACCGGCGACTATGCCGGGACCCTGCTCTACGACACCCTGGTCAAGTACGGCTTCGCGACCGGCAAGTTCGAGGCCCGGCCCGACGACTCCCTGAGGCTGATCGGCAGCGCGGTGACCAACGCCGTCCGCTGCGCCCCGCCCGGCAACAAGCCCGAGACCAGCGAAGAGAACAACTGCCGGCCGTTCCTCACCCGCCGGCTGGAGATGTTCCCCAGGCTGAAGGCCATCGTCACCCTGGGCGACGTCTCGCGCCGCAACCTGCTCAAGGCCCTGGGCCTGAAGGCCTCGGCCGGCCTTCCCGGCCACGGCACGGAGTTCCAGGCCGGGCCGTACCGGGTGTTCAACAGCTACCACTGCTCGCGGCTGAACACGAACACCGGCCGGCTGACGACGCCGATGTTCGAAGAGCTGTTCGCCCGGGTGAAGGCCTATCTGGACGCCAATCCCTAGGACGCGGCCTTCAAGCCCGCGATGAAGTCGCGCGCCATGGCGATGTTGCGCTCCATGAACGCGACGATCAGCGCCAGGTCCTCGTCCGAATAGCGGGCGTTCAAGTCCTCGCTGGCGGCCTGCAGCGGGGCGTACAGCGCGTTCAGGGCGGTCAGGCTCTCGGCCTTCACCCGCACCACCACGCGGCGGCGATCAGCGGGATCGCTCTCGCGCGTGACGTAGCCGGCGCGCTCCAGCCGGTCGATCAGTCCGGTGATCGCGCCGCTGGTCAGGCCCGTGGCCCTGGCCAGTTCACCCGCCGTGCGAGGGCCCTGCAACTGCATCAGGTCCAGGCACTCCAGGTCGCTGGCGTTCAACCCGGCCCGGTCGGCGATCGTCTGGCTGATTAGCACGCCTTGCGCGCTGGCTTCGCGCATCGCCGCCTGCAGTCGCCACAGCAAGGCCTGGCGACCGTCCTCGCCGCCCGTTGACGCCTTCGTCATATTATCTTACTCACTAAGATATTCTGCAACTAAGATACATTCGTCGAAGGAACCGACCAAATGGGAATGGACATCGCCGTCGTCACGGCCTTCGCCGCCTTGATCCTGGTCGCCGGCAGCCTGGGCGGCGGCGTCTACGAGACCGCGCTGATCGACCGGTTGTGGCCCGACAATCCCGCCCTGGTCCAACCCAGCCGAGGCGGCATTGATCGCAAGCGGTTCTGGATACCGGCGCACTTCACCTTCGAGGCCCTGCTGGGCGCGGCGCTGTGGACCGCCTGGCCCCGTCTCGATGCGCGCCAATGGTTGCTGGCGGCTCTGGCCGCCCACGGGGCGATGCGGGCCTGGTCGTTCGCCTATTTCATTCCGCGCGCGTTTGCGTTCGAAAAGGCCGGCGATTTCGACGCCGACCAGCATGCCCGCGCCATGGCCTGGGTCCGCGCCAGCGGCTGGCGACTGCTGCTGGACCTGGCCGCCGCCGTGTCGCTGTGCCTGGCGATCATCGCCCTGCTGGCCGCCTGACCTCACCACACCAGCCCCGTCGTCTTCAGCCGCACCCGCGCCAGGGTGTGGTTCGAAGCCAGGAACAGCGTGCTTCCGTCCTCGCCGAACGCGCAGTTGGCGATGGCCGTCCCCGTCTCGATCACCCCGATCAGTTCGGCGTCAGGCGTCAGCACCAGCACCCCGCCCGGACCCGTGGCGTAGAGCCGGCCGTCGGTGTCCAGGCACAGGCCGTCGGGCAGGCCCGGGCCGCCCGCCGCGCGCAGCGGCATGGCGTCGAAGAACAGCGCCTTGGCCGTAGGCAGCCCGTCCGGCCCCAGGTCGTAGACCACCAGCTTGGGCGCGTCCGGATCGGAGACCGAAACATAGAGCCGGCTCTGGTCCGGCGACAGGGCGATCCCGTTCGGAAAGGTCAGGTCGGCGTCCAGCAGCTCCAGCGTCCCGTCCGGCGCCAGGCGATAGACGCCGTTGAAATCCAGCTCGCGCAGCGGCGAGCTGTTGCGGCCCTTCAGGCCATAGGTCGGGTCGGTGAAATAGATCGCCCCCGTCCTGGCCACCGCCAGGTCGTTGGGGCTGTTGAACCGCTTGCCCTGCCAGCGCTCCAGCAAGAGGGTCTTCTTCCGCGTCTTCAGATCGATCCTGGCCAGGGCCCGATTGCCATGGTCGCAGGCCAGCAGAAAGCCGGCGGCGTCCAGCGCCATGCCGTTCTGGCCCGGCTCGGCGAAAGCGTCGGTGGGCGGGCCGTCATAGCCCGACGGGTTCAGCACTTCGCTGACCCCGTCCGCCTCGCTCCAGCGGTACATGACGTTGCCCGGCACGTCGGAAAACACCAGGTAGGCGCCATCCCGCACCCAGACCGGCCCCTCGGTCCAGATGAAGCCGTCGGCCAGTTGCTGGATCTCGGCGTCCGGGGCGATGACGGCGTCGAGCTTTGGGGAGAGCCGGTGGATCCGGCCGACGGTTTTGTAGGTCACCTGGGAACTCACGCTCACGACCGCACCCTCGGCAGGGCGTCCAGCCACCGGGCGTAGGCCTCCTCGCGCACCGTGACGCCGACGCCCGGCGTCAGCAGTTCCGCCTCGGGCCGCGCCTTCACCGCCTCCTCGACCGAGTCGTAGACCCCCGCCCCCACCCCGGCGAACAGGGCCGCGCCCAGGGCGGTGGTCTCCTGGTAGCTGGCGCGGTGTACGGGGATGCCGGTCAGGTCGGCCAGGCGCTGGCTGAACCAGGCGCTCTTGGCCATGCCGCCGTCGATGCGCAGGGCGGCGTCCTCGAAGGCCGTGGGGGCGTCGGCGCGCATGGCCTCGATCAGGTCGCGTCCCTGGAAGACGCAGGAATCGAAGGTGGCCTGGGCGATCTCGGCCAGGCCCGCGTCGCGGGTCAGACCGAAGATCGCGCCCCGCGCCTCGGCGTCCCACCAGGGCGCGCCCAGGCCGGTGAAGGCCGGGACCACCACCACGCCGTGGTCGGCCCGCGCCGCCCGGGCCAGGGCCTCGGCCCCGCGCGGGCCGCCGGTGACGCCCATCCCCTCGTTCAGCCACTGGATCGCCGCCCCGGCCACGAAGATAGAGCCTTCCAGCGCATAGGTCGTCTTGCCCGAGACGCGCGCCGCCACCGTGGTCAGCAGGCGCGAGGCCGAATGCGGGCGGCTCTCGCCGGTGTTGACCAGCATGAAGCCGCCGGTGCCGTAGGTGACCTTCATCTCGCCGGGCCGGATGCAGCCCTGCCCCATCAGCGCCGCCTGCTGGTCGCCGGCCACGCCGCGGATCGGCAGGGGGCGGCCCAGGATGTCCGGCGTCACCTGGCCGTAGTCGGCCGCGCAGTCCAGCACCGCTGGCAACAGGGTGCGGGGCACGTCGAACAGGGCCAGCATCTCGTCCGACCAGTCCTGGGCCTGGATGTCGAACAGCAGGGTGCGCGAGGCGTTGGTGGCGTCGGTGACGTGGGCCTTGTTGCCGGTCAGCCGCCAGATGACCCAGCTGTCGATGGTGCCGCACAGCAGTTCGCCCGCCTCGGCCCGCCGCCGCGCGCCGGGGACCTTGTCCAGGATCCAGGCGATCTTGGTGCCCGAGAAATAGGGGTCCAGCAGCAGGCCAGTGGCGGCGGTGACGGCCGGCTCGTGGCCCTCGGCGCGCAGGCGGTCGCAGACATCCGCCGTGCGCCGGTCCTGCCAGACGATGGCCGGATGGATCGGGCGGCCGGTGGCCTTGTCCCAGACCACCACGGTCTCGCGCTGGTTGGTGACGCCCAGGGCGGCGATGTCGGCGCTGTCGCGGTCGCACGTCTCGACCGTGTCGCGCAGCACGCCCACGCAGGCGGCGTAGATCTCCTCGGCGTCGTGCTCGACCCAGCCGTCACGCGGATAGCTCTGGCGCAGCGGCCGGCTGGCGTCGCACACCGGCTTGCCGTCGGCCTGGAACAGGATGGCCCGGGTGCTGGTCGTGCCCTGATCGAGCGCGAGGATCAGAGGTTGGCCCATGCGTCTTGCGTCTCCCTGGCGGTCTTTTCGACGGTCTTTATTTCTGCGGCATCGCGACGCTTGTCATCGTCCGTGCGTGGATTCCCCTGTTTAAGCATGTTTTCATCTGACGCCGCCAAGGTCCGTCTTGGTAAAGCTTGGATTTCGAGGAGGCTGGTGAGCCAGTCCGCCCAGACCGCGCAGCTCTTGTCCCTGGCCCGCAGCCGCGAGCCGGCCGATCGCGAGCGTCTGCTCGCCGGCATCGTGGAGATGTGCGACGCCGGCCAGGCCCAGGGCCGCCCCGCCGCGCCCGAGGTCCAGATCCTGCTCGACTCGATCTTCATGACCCTGGTGGTCGAGGCCGAGCGCGACATCCGCGCCCGCCTGGCCGAGAGCCTGGCCGACGCCGCCTGGGCCCCGCCGGCCCTGATCAACATCCTGGCCCTGGACGAGATCGAGATCGCCCGCCCGATCATCGCCCGCAGCCCGATCCTGCAGGACCACGACCTGATCCGCCTGCTGGTCCAGGCCACGCTGGAGCACCAGATCGAGATCGCTCGCCGGCCGCAGCTGTCGCCGGCCGTGGTCGAGGCCATCCTGGCCAAGGACGAGTCGGCCGTGCTGACCGCCCTGGCCTCCAACCCGACCGCCCAGATCTCGCCCGAGGGCCTGCGCCGCCTGGTCGACAAGGCCCGCGAGGTCGTCGCCCTGCGTTCGCCCCTGGCCCGGCACCCCAACCTCTCCGGCGACCTGGCCGAACAGCTGTACCTGTGGGTCGGCCGCGCCCTGCGCGACAGCCTGACCGCCCGCTTCCAGCTGGATCCCGACAAGATGGCCGCGGCCGTCGAGACCGCCCTGCGCGGCGCCCATTCCGGCGCGACCGTGGTCGCCGACCAGCCCGCCGTCGAGCAGTCCGAGGACCGCGAGGAGATGGAGGCGGCCCTGGTCGAGAAGCTGGACGCCGCCGGCCAGCTGCGGCCCGGCTACCTGCTGCGGGTGCTGCGCGAGCGCCGCCTGCCGCTGTTCCTGTTCGCCCTGGCCCGGCTGGGCCGCTTCGACGTCCGCCAGGTGCGGCGGGCGGTCGACAGCAACCGCCCCGAACTGCTGGCCCTGGCCTGCTCGGCCGTGGGCATCGACCGCAGCGTCTTCCCGACCATCCTGGCCCATGTGCGCGAGCTGAACGGCGGCCGCCCCGGCGGCGGGGCCGAGGCCGCCCGCCGGGCCAGCGGCGCCTTCGGTCCCTTCGCGCCGGACATCGCGGCCATGGCCTTCCGCCAGGCGGTCAGCGCGGCCTGAGCGGCCGTTCTTCGATCCTTCCCAATTTCGTTGTCATCCCGGACGAAGCGCGCGGCGCGAAGATCCGGGACCGACGCGTGAACGCGGCGCTTCCGGCGATCCCGGATCTGCGCCCGGCTCTGCCGGGCTTGTCCGGGAACAGCTCACGCAAAGCGCCCCCAAGCCCAGGTTTGACAACCCCACGCCGATCCAGCCACTTGGCGGCATGTTCCAGCCCCTGCCCTTCGTGACTCGCCTGACCTTCAAGGCCAGTGACCGCCCCGAGGCGCAGGAGGCGCGCGAGCGGCTGATCGCGCGCTACGGCGACGTCGGCGACGAAAACGCCCAGGTGATCGTGGCGCTGGGCGGCGACGGCTTCATGCTGGAGACCCTGCACGACACCCTGCAGCGCCAGACGCCGATCTACGGCATGAACCGCGGCTCGGTCGGCTTCCTGATGAACGAATACAGCGAGGACGGCCTGCTGGAGCGGATCAACGCCGCCGAACGGGCCGTGATCCATCCCCTGGCCATGGTCGCCATCGACGCCAACCGCAAGCAGCACCGGGCCCTGGCCATCAACGAGGTGTCGCTGCTGCGCCAGACCCGCCAGACCGCCAAGCTGCGCATCAGCATCGACGGCAAGGTGCGGATGGGCGAGCTGGTCTGCGACGGCGCCCTGCTGGCCACCCCGGCCGGCTCGACGGCCTACAACCTGTCGGCCCACGGCCCGATCATCCCGATCGGCGCCCAGGTCCTGGCCCTCACCCCGATCAGCGCCTTCCGTCCGCGGCGCTGGCGTGGCGCGCTTTTGCCGCAGACAGCTAGGGTGACGTTCGAGATCCTGGAATGCGATAAGAGACCAGTAAGCGCCGTGGCCGACAATTTCGAGGTTCGCGACGTCGTCGAGGTTCACATCGCCGAGGACAGCAGCGCCAGCCTTTCCATGCTCTTCGACGCGGGTCGAAGCCTAGAGGAGCGGGTTCTGACGGAGCAATTCTCGGCCTGACAACACGAAGGATTATTGGTCAGGGCACTCCCTGTCCATTGGTCAGATAGAAATGGGCGTCTCATCTAATGTTAACGCCTTGACCCTATATTCCAGACCAATGCCCAGGGAGAAGCGTCCGTGACCAACAAGTCCGCCGCGGAAGTGATTCAGGTGCCGAACATGCTCAAGCTCAAGGTTGGCGGACGAGGCGGTATCGACATGGCGGCCATCGCCAAGGCCGAAGCCGCCCTGAAAAGCCTGTCGGGCAACTTCGCCCAGTGGCTCAACGACGAGATCGTCAAGCTGGAGGCCGCCCGCCAGGACGTCCGCGCCCAGGGCCTGACCGCCCAGACGGTCGAGACCCTCTACCTGCGCGCCCACGACCTGAAGGGCCTGGGAACCACCTACGAATTCCCGCTGATCACCCGCCTGGCCGGCTCGCTGTGCAAGCTGATCGACGATCCGGCGACCCGCCTCTCGGCCCCGATGTTCCTGGTCGACGCCCACATCGACGCCATCAAGGCCTGTGTGCGCGACGACATCAAGGTCGACACCCACCCGGTGGGCAAGGTCTTGGCGGCCGAGCTGGAAGGCCGTGTGACCGAGTACCTGGCGGGCTGACCGGCCCCGCCTCGAAGATTCCGACAAGCCCCGGTCACGCCGGGGCTTTTTCTTTGCGCCTGGAGGGATCTTCGCGCCCCGCGAGGCTCCCGCCCTACTCCGCGATCCCGTTCAGGCGCTTGGCGGCGCTGACGGTGTTGGCCAGCAGCATGGCGATGGTCATCGGCCCGACGCCGCCCGGCACCGGGGTGATGGCGCCGGCCACCTCTTTCGCCGCCTCGAAGTCGACGTCGCCGACCAGGCGCGTCTTGCCGTCTTCCTTGGGGATGCGGTTGATGCCGACGTCGATGACCGTCGCGCCCGGCTTGATCCAGTCGCCCTTGACCATCTGAGGGCGACCGACGGCCGCCACCAGGATGTCGGCTTCGCGGCAGACGGCGGCCAGGTCCTGGGTGCGCGAATGGGCGATGGTGACGGTGCAGTCGGCGGCCAGCAGCAGCTGGGCCATCGGCTTGCCCATCAGGTTGGAGCGGCCGACCACCACCGCGCGCTTGCCGCGCAGGTCGCCGACAACGTCCTTCAGCAGCACCATGCAGCCGGCCGGGGTGCAGGCGGTCAGGGCCGGCAGGCCGCTGGCCAGGCGCCCGGCGTTGGTCACGGTCAGGCCGTCGACGTCCTTGTCGGGCGAGATCGCCGCGACGATGGCCGCCTGGCTCATGTGGTCGGGCACCGGGAACTGCACCAGCACGCCGTGGATGGCCGGATCGTCGTTCAGCCGCTCGACCAACGACAAGAGTTCGGCCTGGCTGGTCTCGGCCGGCAGGCGGTGGGTTTCCGAATGCATGCCGGCGGCCAGGGTCTGCTCGCCCTTGCTGCGCACGTAGACCTGGCTGGCGGGGTCCTCGCCGACCAGCACCACCGCCAGGCCCGGCGTCAGGCCGTGCTGCGCCTTCAGGTTGGCGACGTCGGCGGCGACCTGCTCGCGAAGCTGGGCCGCGAAGGCCTTGCCGTCGATGATTCTGGCTTGCGACATGGACGTCTCCTGTTGGCGCGTGCCTAGCCCCTCCCCCGTTCGCGCGCAATATGTCCGGACGCGCGTCAGAAGTCGCTTGAGCTTCGCCCAATCATGCTAGAGCCGGAGCATGGTCTCCGCGCTCCCGACCCAACGCGCCGACGTCGTCCTGGTGGGCGGCGGCCTGGCCAACGGCCTGATCGCCCTGCGGCTGAAAAGCCTGTGGCCGCGGCTGCGCGTGATCCTGCTGGAACAGGGTCCGACCCTAGGCGGCGAGCACACCTGGTGCCACTTCGCCACCGATGTCGACGTGGTCGAGGCCGGCTGGCTGCGGCCGCTGATCGTCCATCGCTGGTCGGGCTACGAGGTCCGCTTTCCGGGCCACCGACGACAGCTGTCGACCGACTATCTGGCCATCACCTCCCAGCGCCTGCACCAGGTGGTCGGCGCCGCCCTCGGCCCCGACGCCTGGCTGTCGGCCACGGTGTCGGACGTCAATCCGCACCAGGTGACCCTGGCCGACGGCCGGACCATCGCCGCTGGCGCGGTGATCGACGGCCGCGGTCCGCGCAAGAGCCGCAGCCTGGCCCTGGGCTACCAGAAGTTCGTCGGCCAGGGCGTGCGGCTGTCCGCGCCCCACGGCTTGACCCGGCCGATCATCATGGACGCCACGGTCTCGCAGGAGGACGGCTACCGCTTCGTCTACGTCCTGCCGCTGGACGCCACGCGCCTCTTGATCGAGGACACCCGCTACAGCGACGGCCCGGCCCTGGACCGGCCCGCCCTGCGCCGCGCCATCGCCGCCTACGCCCAGGCCCAGGGCTGGACCATCGCCCAGGTCGAGCGCGAGGAGGAAGGCGTCCTGCCCATCGCCCTGGGCGGCGACATCGACGCCTATTGGCGCGAGGCGCGGCCGCACGTCGCCGAGGTGGGGCTGCGCGCGGCCCTGTTCCAGCCGACCACCGGCTATTCCCTGCCCGACGCCGCCCGCCTGGCCGAGACCATCGCCGCCCTGCCCCGCATCACCAGCGCCAGCGTCCGCGCCAGCGTCGAGGCCCAGTCCAAGACGGTCTGGCGGCGGCGGCGCTTCCTGCGCCTGCTGAACCGCATGCTGTTCCGCGCCTGCGCGCCACAGGACCGCTACAAGGTGCTGGAGCGGTTCTACCGGCTGTCGCCGGGCCTGATCCAGCGCTTCTACGCCGCGCGGCTGACCCGTTGGGACAAGACGCGGATCCTGATCGGCAAGCCGCCCGTGCCGATCTCGGCGGCCATCAAGTGCATCGACGAAAGCTCGGTGTTCGGAGGACAAGACGCATGACGCAGAGCAAACCCAAGGCGGCGGTGATCGGCGCGGGCTTCGGCGGCCTGGCCCTGGCGATCCGCCTGCAGTCCTCGGGCTTCGACGTCACCGTCTTCGAGGGGCGCGAGAAGCCGGGCGGCCGGGCCTATGTCTGGCACGACCAGGGCTTCACCTTCGACGCCGGCCCGACCGTCGTCACCGATCCCGACTGCCTGAAGGAGCTGTTCGCGCTCTCGGGCCGCGGGATCGAGGACTATGTCGAGCTGCTGCCGGTCGATCCGTTCTACCGCCTGGTCTGGGAAGACGGCGACGTCTTCGACTACGTCAACGACCAGGCCGGGCTGGACCGCCAGATCGCCGCCCGCAACCCGGCCGACGTCGAGGGCTATCGCCGCTTCCACGCCTATTCGGAGGAGCTCTACCAGAAGGGCTATGTCGAGCTGGGCGCCGTGCCGTTCCTCGACTTCGGCAGCATGGTCGCCAGCGCCCCCGCCCTGATGAAGCTGCAGGCCTGGCGCAGCGTCTATGACAAGGTCTCAGGCTTCGTGAAGGACGAGCACGTGCGCCAGGCGCTGTCGTTCCACAGCCTGCTGGTCGGCGGCAGCCCGTTCGCCACCTCGTCGATCTACGCCCTTATCCACGCCCTGGAGCGGCGCGGCGGCGTCTGGTTCCCGCGCGGCGGCACCCACGCCCTGATCCGGGCGCTGGTGAGACTGTTCGAGGACCTGGGCGGCAAGATCCACCTGGGCCAGCCGATCCGGAAGATCACCACCAAGGCCGGCCGCGTCACCGGCGTGATCCGCGCCGACGACCAGTTCGAGGCTTTCGACACCGTCGCCTCCAACGCCGACGTCATGCACACCTATCGCGAGCTTCTCGCCGACGATCCCAGGGGCGCCAAGGTCGGCAAGGCCCTGGAGGCCAAGCGCTGGAGCCCCTCGCTGTTCGTGGTCTATTTCGGGCTGAAGACCCCCCACCCCGAGATCCGCCACCACACCATCTGCTTCGGCAATCGCTATCGCGAGCTGATCGGCGAGATCTACGGCAAGGACGGCCTGGCCGACGACTTCTCGCTGTACCTGCACCACCCGACCGCCAGCGACCCGGCCATGGCGCCCGAGGGCTGCTCGGCCTTCTACGCCCTGTCGCCGGTGCCCAACCTGAAGACCGCGAACATCGACTGGTCGGTGGAAGGGCCGAAATACCGCGACAAGATCCTGGCCTATCTGGAAAAGCACTACATTCCGGGGCTTTCGGCGGATCTGGTCACCAGCCGCTTCATCACCCCGGACGACTTCGTGGCCGACCTGAACGCCTGGAAGGGCGCGGCCTTCTCGCTGGAGCCGATCCTGACCCAGAGCGCCTTCTTCCGCACCCACAACCGCGACGACGTGATCCCCAACCTCTATTTCGTCGGGGCCGGCACGCATCCGGGCGCGGGCATTCCGGGCGTGGTCAGCTCGGCCAAGGCGACGGCGGGGCTGATGATCGACGACTACGTCCCGGCATGAGCGACCTCGAAGCGCAAAGTCGCGAGGCGATCCAGAAGGGCAGCAAGAGCTTCGCCGCCGCCGCCGCCCTGTTCGACGCCCAGACCCGGGCCGACGCCGAGATGCTGTACGCCTGGTGCCGCCACTGCGACGACGTGATCGACGGCCAGACCCTGGGCCATGGCATGAGCCCAGTGGCCGACGCCCCGGCCCGGCTGGAGGCGCTGTACGCCCAGACCCGCGCGGCCATGGCCGGCGAGAGGCCGACCGACCCGGTGTTCGCCGCCTTCCAGACCGTGGCTCTGCGCCGGGCCATTCCCGAGCGCTACGCCCTGGACATGATCGACGGCTTCGCCATGGACGTGGCCGGGCGGCGCTACGCCACGCTCGATGACCTGCTGGACTACTGCTGGGGCGTGGCCGGGGTGGTGGGCACGATGATGGCCCTGGTCATGGGCGTGAAGCCCGACGCCCTGGCCACCCTGCGCCGCGCCCAGGACCTGGGCCTGGCCTTCCAACTGACCAACATCGCCCGCGACGTCGTCGAGGACGCCCGCAACGGCCGCGTCTACGTACCCGGCGACTGGCTGGCCGAGCTGGGCGTGCCGCCGGACGCCATCGCCGTCGCCGATCCGGCTCACCGGGCCGCCGTGGCCGTGCTCGCGAAACGCCTGGTCGACGCCGCCGAACCCTACTACGCCTCGGCCCGCTGGGGCCTGCGCGACCTGCCGGTCCGCTGCGCCTGGGCGATCGGCGCGGCGCGCGGGGTCTACCGCCAGATCGGGCTGGACGTCGTGAAGGCGGGGGCTAGCGCCTGGGACGAACGGGTCGTGGTCAGCGGCCGGATGAAGGCCTGGCGCGCGCTGGAAGGCGGCGTCGTGGCGCTGCGCTCGGCGACGCTGGACCGTTGGGGGAAGGCGCCGGAGCGGCCGGCGATGTGGTCGAGGATCTGAACGCCCAGGCGCACTGACTTGCCCCCACCTGGCGGCTTCGCCGCCTGTCCGCCCCCATAGGGGGCGGAGCCTTCGCGTATCAGGCTCTTCCCCCTATGGGGGAAGACGGCCGAAGGCCAGTAGGGGGCAAGCGTTCGCCGCTCGCCCCCTATCGCAGCACCCCTCGCCGCGTCATCCACCAAGCGTACCCGATGAAGAACGCCAGCAGCCCCGCGATGACCGCGCTCATGATCGCCATCGACTGACCCATGATCTTGCCCCCGTCGGTCAGCACATAGGTGTAGGCCAGGCTGAGCAGGAAGGCGGCCAGCGAGACGGCCAGGACCGGCCAGGCCAGCTTGTGGCGCAGCAGGATCAGCACCGAGCCCAGCAACGCGCCGAACACCCCGATCGCCCAGTCGATCGTCATCCAGGCCGGCATCTGCTGGTAGTGGGCGATCTGCTCCGGCGTCATGCCCGCGCTCTTCATGTAGGCCGCGCCCTGGGTCATGCTCATCACGAAATCGAAGACGCCGATGGCGTTGAACAGCACGGCGACGACGCCCACCAGCCACAGGTGCCATGGGGTCCTGGTCGGCGCCCCGCTGATCGTGTTCACCCCTGTCATTCCAGCCTCCCCTGGCCGACGGTCTGGTTGTTGTTACAGCAGCGCGCCGTCGACGCCCCGCTCCCGCAGTTTCGCCTTCAGTTCGCGCACCGGCCGGGCCAGTAGGAAGCCGAACGACACCGCCCCGTGCTTGGTGTGCACCGCGTGGTGGATCCGGTGGGCCTGGATCAGCTGCTTCCAGTAGCGCGACCGGCCCAGCGGAACCTTGAAGCGCTGGTGCACCATGCCGTCGTGGAACACGAAATAGATCGCGCCATAGGCCGTGACCCCCAGGCCGACCGGCAACAGCCAGGGCACGCCGTGCACCCCGAAATAGATCGCCGCGATGGCCGGCGCGGCGAACACCACCGCGAATAGGTCGTTGAGTTCGAACGGTCCGGTGCGCGGCTCGTGATGCGAGCGGTGCCAGGCCCACAGCCAGCCGTGCATCACGTAGCGGTGCATGACCCAGGCGAAGCCCTCCATGAAGGCCAGGGCCGCCAGGAACAGGGCCAGGTGCAGACCAAGGGTCGCCATCGTCGTCCCGTTTACCGCCGAAGCCGGCGCGCCAACACATGCGCCAGGACCAGGCCGGCCAGGCCGGCGGCGGTCAGCACGCACCAGGCCTTATACACCGCCCCGATCCCGGCGTCGCGCCAGAGGATCGCCTGATAGGCCTCGATGGCCCAGGCGTGCGGCGTCAGCCAGCCCACCGACTGCAGCCAGGGCGGCATCAGGAAGCGCGGCACCATGCTGCCGCCGACCGCCGCCAGGACCAGGATCACGAAGGTCGACAGCATCTGGGCCTGCTCGCGCGTGCGGCACACCGACACCAGCCCCAGGGCGACGCCGGCCGCGCAGGCCGAGGCCGCCAGGGTGGTCGGCAGCCACAGGACCGCGTGCTGCGCCGCCGCCACGCCGTAGACGCCCTGGGCGGTGGCGAAGATCAGCAGCGCCTGGACCGTCCCCTGCCCGACCAGGAACAGGAACTTGCCGCTGACCACCGGTCCCATGCCCGCCGTGCCGGCCAGCAGGCGGTCGGCCACGCCGGTGCTGCGCTCGTCCATCAGGCCCAGCGCCCCCTGCATGGCCGAGAACAGGGCGAACAGGATCATCACCGCTCCGGCGTAGTAGGCGATCACCCCGCCGCCGACCTTGGCGTCCTTGACCGCCTCGCGCTCGAAGAAGCCGCCGTCGTCGTGGGTCGGATCCTGGCGCATCAGGGCCGCGGCGCTGTCGGCGTTCTCGACCTGCTCGTCGGTGAAGCCGCCCAGGGCGGGCTCCAGCTGGGTGATCGTGCGGCGCAGGGTGACGTCCGGCAGGGCGTTGGCCAGCACCTGCTGCACCCGGGCTTGGGCCAGGGGCGCGGCCACGGCGCGGCTGGGGTCGGCGATGATCAGGAACGGCTTGTCGGCCGAGGCGGGATCGGCGCGGATCACCAGGCCGGCGTCGGCCTGTCCCGCCTTGACCCGCCGCCGCACCGCATCGGCCGTCGGCGCGGTCTCGGCGCGGACCTCGGGCGAGCGGGCCAAGGCCGCGGCCAGCCGGCCGGAATCCGGGGTATGGGCCGTGTCGGCCACCGCCAGCTTCAGCTGGATGTCGTCGCCCGTCGTCCCGGCGAACACCGAGGAGAAGATCAGGAACACCAGCGGCGGCAGCAGGAAGGTCATCAGCAGGGCGCCGCGGTCGCGCCAGAGATCCAGCGCCATCACTCGCATCATGGCGGCGATC
>Ga0065165_1001006_pt1 | contig 34463 bp, 23 predicted proteins | sample AraplaMF_Cvi_mMF_FD_63813 | JGI IMG/M metagenome (GOLD analysis project Ga0065165, IMG submission 63813) | Arabidopsis root microbial communities from the University of North Carolina, USA - plate scrape MF_Cvi_mMF (version 2) (version 3) | ecosystem: Host-associated > Plants > Roots >... | reverse complement strand
CTTTTTATTTACCAATCCTACCATCCAACACCAACAAAAAAGCTGTCTTTAGAGACAGCCTTTTCGGGTTTATAGGGTTTGGTCGGTTTACTATTCTGTAATCTTAATCTTCTAAAATCCTAATCCAGCCTCGCCCGCCATAGCTTTAGCGACGACGGGTTCATCATGTCAATCCTTCACCAATCCTGTTCTATTCGTACTTCAACGACTTCACCGGATTCGCCACTGCCGCCTTCAACGACTTATACCCTACCGTCAGCACAGCAATTACAAGCGTAACGCCCAGCCCTGCCAAAAATGCTACAGGCCCCAGCTCTATCCGGTAAGCGAACTCACTCAGAAACTGATTAAGTATAAACCACGCGAACGGAGTCGCCACCACAAAACCCACCAGGATCAGCCGGGCATATTCTTTCGAAAACATAAGCACGATGCTCTCTACCGAAGCGCCCAGTACTTTGCGTACACCAATCTCCTTTGTCTTCTGATTCGCGATAAATGTAGCCAACCCAAACAAGCCCAGACAGCCGATAAAGATGGCGATAGACGTAAAGATACTAAGCAGCACAGACATCTTCTGTTCATGCTCATAGAACTCCTTTATATCTTCATCCAGGAAGTCGTACGAGAAAATATGCGTAGGATACGCCGCTTCCCAGCGCGACCGCATCTCGGCGATAACATTCTGCGACTGCTTCATATCCACCTTAAGCGCAAGTGTTTTATAACCGCGAATGCGCGAGAATATAACCGTAGTACCGATAGGTTCGTGTAGCGACATCGTATGGAAGTCTTTCACCACACCAATAACCGGCAAGGTCTTACCCCACAGCTTAATGGTTTTACCGATAATCTTGTTCACATCAGTATGGCCGGTTGTACGGGCCAGCTTTTCGTTTACAATATATCCTGATGCGGTATCAAGGTCCTGGAAATTCTGACCGGCCACAAGCTTTAAATCGAACAGATCGATGTAATTACCGTCGGCTTGCTTTACTTGTGTACCATAAGCCTTCTCGTCGCCCTCAACCCGAAAGTCGGTCGATGATACATGTCCTGACGATGGCGCCGCCTGATTAAGGCTGGCCTTCTGCACACCAGGCAAACGCAACGCCTCATCGCGCAGCGTACGCATCTTGCTTACCGTCGCAACATTTGCTTCACCCGTCAATAACGCCAAAGGCGTTTCACTTTCCGGTATAGGAATTTCGAGAATAGCTTCTTTCGAAAATCCGAGATCCTTACTCTGGAAGTAATCCATCTGCTTCGTGATCACAATCGTTCCAATAATAAAGAGCTGCGAAATACTGAACTGCAATACCACAAGGCCACGACGCAACGCATAGCCCGACGAATTCTTACTCGTTAGCTGGCTCTTGAGTGCCTGTGCAGGCTTAAAGCCCGATACCACAAACGCAGGATAAAGGCCAGACAATACCGACACGATAATCGTCACACCGGCTATACATAGCCACACGATAATATTACTGTTGAAGTCCAGCGAAAGGTCGATCTTAAGGAATGGATTAAGAAATAAAAACACCACCTGAACAAGGGCAACTGAAAGCACCACAGCCAACAGCGTTACCATAGTAGTCTCGCCCAGAAACTGCGTAATAAGTTGGCCACGCGAACTGCCAAGCGATTTGCGCACGCCTACTTCTTTTGAACGCTTCATCGCCTCGGCAGTGGAAAGATTTATAAAGTTGATACACGCCGTAACGATAAGGAACAACGCTATAACACCGAACGCGGTTAACATACCTCGGCTTATCGTACTATACGAGAATGTTCCATAGCGGTCGTCAAAGTGAAGGTCTTTCAACGATTGCAATGTAAAGGCCGAATGCTCGGGATTGTTCTTTCCAAGGTGTTTGGTATAGAATGCCGGCAACCGCGCTTCAAGCTTCTCGGCCGACTCGCCTTCACGCAACAACACATAACATTGCTCATCGCTCCAGATACTGTTCCAGCCTCGTGCTTCAACTTCCTTCTTAACTGTGATATACGACAACATCAGGTCGAAGGGAAAGTCTGTGTTCGACGGTGCGTCTTGCACAACAGCAGCGATTCTGTACTCGGCATTTTCAAAAGTCAACACCTCGCCAATAGCATCTTCCTTTCCAAAATATTTTATAGCAAGCGAGCGGCCAATAACCGCCTCGTTAGCTTCGTCCAGTCCTTTTGCCGCATCACCCAAAAGTACGTCACGATCAAAGATCGAAAAGAACGAAGGCTCGGTAAACACAATGCCACGCTCTTCCTCATACTTTTTTGGTTCACCTATTAATTGTGGAATAGTAACCAGGCTTCCCGAACGATACGAAGCAAACACAACCGCCTCGGCCTCCGGGAAGTCCAGTCGGAAAGCGTCAGGTAGCACCGCCGGTACGCCGGGCTGATAATCCTTCCCATCATCGCCATCTGAGTGATTCACCACACGATAAATCCGGTCGCGTTTCGTGTGAAACGTATCGAAACTGCTATAATACAGTATCGTTAAAAACAGTACCAGGCTACCGGTTATCCCCAGCGTAAGACCAGCAATATTGATAATAGCGCTCGTACGGTCACGAAGCAGATTGCGAAGAGCGGTAGTCAGGTAATTTCGAAGCATACGGGTAATGTTGCGTTATCGTGCCGGGACAAGGTCAAGTACAGTGCCAACGGCGCAAACACCCGAAAACAGTCAAAAAACTCAGGTCGTCGCAAAGACAGGTGTTCAAACCTGCCAACAAACGTCCGGAACCGGACGAGCAGTACGAACCAAAAGCATACATTTCGCGTTACAAAACCCGAAGGCAAAGACTATTTTTACACCATGGTTCAAAACCTCATCATCGTTCTGATTTTTGGTGCCGCCGTTTTTTACATCGGCCGGATGATCTATAAAAACTTTACCGCTAAATCGGGTAACTGCGCAAGCGGTTGTGGCAAATGTGGGGCGGTGGACTTCAACGCTATTGAAAAACAACTAAAGCAAAAAGGCCTCTAACAACTACACGTCAGGCCCATACCTTAGTACCCTCCGTACAGTTCTTACACATCTCGATAGAAGAACGCGACTGTAACAACGTTTGTCTGAAATCACGATAACGGTCGCCATACCATACGTCGGCAAAATCCCCCTTTTGTAAATCACCGAGTACATAGTGAGCATCCTTGTCGAAACAACACGGTACAACCTTTCCGTCCCACGTTATTACACAGCTGTGCCACATCTTCCAGCACTGATTGATTAAGCCATTTTTAATGCCATACGTGCCGTCAGCCTTGCGGTAATAGCGTGAGTATTTATCCTGTTCAGGAATAAGATCAGACCCCTGCTCATAATCATAAATCTGCGCGGTCTTCAGCACCACCTGATCTACACCAAGTTTATCGGCAAGCGCGTATACCTCCGGAATCTGATGCTCGTTTGGCTTTACCACCAGAAACTGAAAAACAACGTGTGGCGTACGCGACCGAAGCTTCTTCTTCCACGCCAGAATATTTTGCGTACCATCAATAACCTTATCCAGATGCCCGCCTACCCGGTATGACTGATACGTTTCCTGGGTAGTGCCGTCAATCGAAATAATCAGCCGGTCCAAACCAGACTCCACAGTCTTTCGCGCCACATCGTCTCGCAAATAATGAGCATTGGTCGACGTCGCCGTGTAGATGCCCCGTGCCGAAGCATAATCCACCATCTCCAGAAACTGCGGATTGAGATAAGGCTCACCCTGAAAATAAAACGTAAGGTAGCTTAACGAAGGCGCCAGCTGGTCAATAACGTTGCGAAACATATCGCGCTGTAACATACCGATGGGACGGGTAAAGCTCCGAAGACCACTCGGGCACTCCGGACAACGCAGATTACACGACGTTGTAGGTTCGATAGAAATGCTGATCGGCATGCCCTGAATGTTCGCCCGCTTCGTTAACCGCGACAGCTGGAAACTCGAAACAATCCGGGCAGTATTCAAAACACGCTTTCCAGTCGTTTTTGAGGCAAAATTAAGCCGGTCTGTCCATCCTCCCATCATAGACCTGCAAGATACTCGCTAAATGCCGCTTTTGGATTAGGGTATTGTGGTTATCTTTCGTTCGCTTTTTATACCGCTATGTCGAAACTCTTCCTTACGCTGTTGCTGGCGTTTCCCCTTTTTGCATCGGCCCAATCGTTCGTACAACTTGGCGAGCGAGCCGAAATTTCAGTTCTTACCCTTGGCCCCTCACAAGAGGAACTCTACTCGGCATTTGGACACAGCTCATTTCGGGTATACGATCCGGACCAGAACATCGACGAAGCCTACAACTACGGCGTATTCGACTTCGACCAGCCTAACTTCTACCTCAACTTTGCGAAAGGCTACCTGTATTATAAACTCGGCGTATTCGACTACCAACGATTCAAGAATCATTACATCCGCGATAACCGGTATGTACACGAGCAAGTGCTGAACCTCACACCAGCTCAGAAGCAAACCATGTACAACTACCTGCAACGAAACGCCCTCCCTGAATTCGAACACTATCGGTACGACTACTTCTATAACAATTGCGCCACAAAAATTCGCGATGTAACGGCCGAAGCCCTCGCCGCTGACTCCGTGAAATTCGATGGATCGTACATCACCACAAACTACACCATCCGCGACCTTACCGACATCTACCTCAAACAACAGCCCTGGGGCGATCTCGGCATCGACATCTGTCTCGGCCTGCCAATGGATAAGACAGCGGCGCCACACGAATACATGTTTCTGCCTGATTACGTAGAGTCCAGCTTCGCACACGGCTCTATCATACAGAACGGCATACGTGTACCGATCGTAAAAGAGAAAATAAGCGTAAACGAATCGCGCGAAGAAAATCCGGAAGAAGGCCTGCCGCATCCACTGTATATCTTCGGCGCGTTGATGATTATCGCCCTCGTCATCTCGTTCTTAGACGAACGGAACAAAAAGCTTTCAATCTGGTTCGATGTATTGCTGTTCTCAGTAGCCGGACTTATCGGCATACTGCTGTTCTTCCTCTGGCTGGCTACAGATCACCAGGCCGCTGCCAGAAACTTTAACCTGTTATGGGCCGTGCCGCTTCACATCATCGCGATTCCGGCCATGATAACCGGCTCCCCCCGCTGGTTAAAGTCGTACTTCCTCGGCATTGCCATACTCTCCGCATTCACACTACTTACCTGGCCCATTCTGCCACAGCGTCTTAACTACATGCTCATACCGGTAGTTATAACCCTGGGTGTACGCGCCTTTATGCAATATCGCATCCGCAAGCGTAACGCTAACCCTTAGGCGTTTTTTCCAGACGGCGTAGTGGCCGGCTTCAACAGCCGCGCAGGTAACGTAAGCGAAAATGTACTGCCCACATCGCGTGTTGATTCAACACGGATGTGGCCTCCCATTTTCTCAACGGTTTCCTTCACGATATACAAGCCAAGACCGGAGCCTTTCGATTGATTTGTTCCGCGGAAAAACATATTGAAAATCTTGGGAAGCAAGTCCTCTTCTATACCCTGGCCATTATCGGCCACTGACAAGTGAAGCATCCCTTCCGCATAATCAGCCTCGATGCTGATCCACGGATAGCGGCCATCCAACGCGTGGTACTTAATAGCATTCGATAACAGATTATTCATCACCGTCTGCAAACGCAGACGATCAGTCTCGATAGCGCTATCGAAATGTATATCGATCTTAAAATGGATCTCATCCGTATCCTTGATAAAGGTGAAATTATCGATCACATCCACCACGAACTGACTCATGTTTATACTTTCAAGCATCAACTCCGTCTGCGCATTGCGCGAGTAATCAATAATGTCTTGCAAGAAACTATCCAGCTTCGACGCCCGCTCCTGCATCAATATAAAATACTCACGCACCTCCTGATCCTTTATCTCGATCAACGCCCGTTGTATCGCTCCCTTAATATCCAGCAGCGGCACCTTCAGATCGTGCGAAGCGCTGTAAAAGAAACGATCAAGCTCGCGGTTAACTTTCTCCAGGTCCGTATTCTTACTGCGCACCTCGCGCGCCAGCTCAAGCAACTCCCGCTCAGACGACTCGTTGATGTTAACCATAAATACAATAAAGAACACCAGCGCGGCAATGCTCACAATAAAATTTGTAATGAATGAACGTTCCATATAAACCACGTCAAACTTCACGCTGCCAAACGTCATGAAGTCCGTGGCAAAAAGAATCACCGCCAACGCAATCGACAATGCGATAAAGAAAAACCGATAGCCGTTCTCATCGCGTTCAAAAACAACAGCGGCAAGTCCTACCCACGAAAAATAATACAGGTAAATACCCAGCTGGTGGTGCGCTAACGATGAATAGATAAAGAAAAAGATATTGAGAAACCACAACAGTCCGATACGGGCAAACCGGTGGCGGCCGTTTTCATTCAGTAAGTAACACACAAAAACCGCTGCAATCACAACGCTGTCCATAAGAGCCATGAACAGCATGCCTTCAATAAGATCTTTGATGGCGTAAAGAATACCGGCAAAGGTTGCTGCCAGCGTAAATTGAGAGAGAAGGATTACGCGTTTATGCTGGCGTAATCCTTCTTTATTTCCCAAAAACCGGCGGCTATACCGCGACCAGTTTTCTGGACTTAAAATATCAATGATCCTCGCTTTCAATTAGTCTAAAATAAAGCTTTGCGAGGACAATTTTTCTACAAATGTATCGGCCTGTTTTCGGTCGCTGCAAGGCAAGCTTCCTTAACGGCCTCCATGTATGTAGGGTGAGCATGCGACATACGCGAAACATCTTCGGCCGAAGCACGGAACTCCATCGCGGTCACACCGGCTGCAATCATATCGGCAGCACGTGCACCAATAATATGAATACCCAGGATCTCGTCAGTCTGCTTATCGGCAAGCACCTTCACCAAACCGTCGGTATCCATGCTGGCTCGTGCGCGCCCAAGAGCCTTGTATGGGAAGCTGCCGGTTTTATAAGCACGACCCGACTGCTTCAGTTGCTCCTCGGTGTACCCTACGCTGGCAACCTCTGGCCATGTATACACCACACCCGGAATCAACAGGTAATTAACGTGCGGCTTCTGGCCGGCAAACTGTTCGGCTACATAAACGCCTTCTTCTTCAGCTTTATGAGCAAGCATAGGACCTTTCACCACGTCGCCAATAGCGTAAATGTTATCAACCTTTGTTTTAAGATGAGCGTCTACCGGAATCTGACCACGTTCAGTTTCAATACCTACTTTTTCAAGACCAAGCCCATCGGTATACGGTCTGCGGCCGATGCTTACCAGGCAGTAGTCGCCCTTGAGCTCAACAACATTACCACCGTTCTTAGGCTCAGCTTTAACAATCACCTCATTACCGGTATTCTCTACAGCCGTTACCTTGTGTCCCAGGTAGAAATCCATACCCAGTTTCTTGGCAACCTTCTGCAACTCCTTGCCCATCGTACCGTCCATAGTAGGAATGAGGCTGTCCAGGAATTCAACAACAGTAACCTTCGCACCGATGCGGGCATATACAGAACCAAGCTCCATACCGATCACACCACCGCCAATAACGATGAGATGCTTGGGTACTTCCTTCAGTTCAAGCGCTTCCGTGCTTGAGATAATACGCTTCTTATCGAACGCCGCAAAAGGAAGCGGTGTGGGCTTTGACCCCGTAGCGATAATCACCTTATCGGTAGTGAGCGTAGTCTCCTTACCGTCCTTCCCGGTTACCTTAATCGTGTTCTTGTCGACAAAAGAACCAACGCCATTGTGAACGTCGATCTTGTTCTTCTTCATCAGGAAAGCAATGCCATCCACATTCGCCTTCACAACATCGCCCTTGCGTTTAATCATCTGGCCGAAGTTCACCTGCGGAGCCTGGATGTCGATACCGTGCTCTTTAAAATGATCGCGGGCATTAACGAAATGCTCAGAAGAATCGAGCAACGCTTTCGACGGAATACAACCTACGTTAAGGCATGTACCACCGAGAGTAGTGTATTTCTCAACAATAGCCGTTTTAAAACCAAGCTGCGCGCAGCGAATAGCGGCTACATACCCGCCGGGGCCAGAGCCAATAACTATGACGTTATATTGCATAAAGTGTTTTTTTATTCAAAAATTTCATAAGCCTCGATAATGTCCAGGTAGACACCATCAAAACCGGCATTGATGACTTTCGCCGTATACGAATCATCATTACCATATATAATCCGCTTCCAGTCGTCCTCCCAGTACTTCACCACATAATTCCCCGGCCAGTCAGGATTAGCCTTGTACACCAGACTTTGCGGCAGCGTACCCCAGTAATACCGGTAGTCCTCTGCTTCGCCAATACTCATGTAACACAGTATAATCCGATTACCACCGTTAGCCTTTTTACGAAGCGACGTAATATCGGCGGCGGTAAGTGCCTGCTCCTCATAATATAAATCCAACAGAAGCACATCATAGTTGGTGGCACGCAACGCGTTCAAATACGCATCCTTCCCGCTAAAGTTTGCAGGGTTAAGAAGGTACATGAAATTCGAAGCGTCTTTGAGCGATGTGATCGATCGGTCATTAAGCCCGGGAATGGGCTGAGGATAGGTGGGGATTGCCGTAAGCTCACGTGTATTCGCAGCATACGACAGGAAACCCAACGCCTTATTCTTGGCATACGAATCGTCGACTTTCGATTTCGTCGTAACATAATCCGTAACCATCACAGTCTTACCGTTCGCCAGTGCCACCTTACACAAACCCACCAGGTGAGCGTTGTCTTCGGCCGGCGTCGCCGCGTCGTCTGCTGTATAACCGTAGAATAAATCCTCGCGGCCGGTAGCATCAATAGCATTGATATACGCAGTGGCCGGCGCACCGTCAGGCTCGCCGTTAGCGGTAAGAATCTCCTGGCCATTCTGAGGAATGATCAGGAACGAGGCGCGCTGTTGTTTGGCATAGGTAGAAATACCCATGACAAATTCCCGCATCTCCTGGCGAAAGTCCAGGTTGGGGATAGCAGCCTGCTTATCATCGTCGTCTTTCGAACACGAAAGCATAACAACAACAAGCAGGCCCTGTAGTATGAACTTAGAGAAACGGAACATCAAGTCCAGTTTGGTTAAACACCAAGGATGAGTCTTCCCGGATCTTCAAGCATCTCCTTTACACGCACCAGGAAGCTCACAGACTCACGACCGTCGATAATACGGTGATCGTAAGACAGTGCAACGTACATAATAGGGCGAACCACTATCTGACCGTCTTTCACAATCGCACGCTCAACAATGTTGTGCATACCCAGAATGGCCGATTGCGGAGGGTTGATGATAGGCGTAGAAAGCATCGATCCGAATACACCACCGTTGGTGATCGAGAACGTACCACCGGTCATCTCCTCGATGGAAAGCTTACCATCTCTTCCGCGTGTAGCCAGGCGGATAACTTCGCTCTCGATCTGTGCGAAGCTGAGTTGATCAGCATTGCGGATTACCGGAACGACCAAACCACGAGGCGTCGATACCGCGATAGAGATGTCACAATAGTCGTGATAGATAATCTCGTCCTTATCGATAGAAGCATTCACAGCAGGGAATTCTTTCAGCGCGGCGCAAACAGCCTTACCGAAGAACGACATGAAGCCAAGGCCTACACCGTTTTTCTCTTTGAACTTGTCCTTATACTTTGCACGAAGATCCATAATAGGCTTCATGTCTACCTCGTTGAACGTGGTAAGCATTGCCGTCTCGTTCTTCACGGCTACCAGACGCTTCGCAATAGTCTTACGCAGCGACGTCATCTTTTCTCTGCGTTCGCCACGGCTTACACCCGAAGCGATAACCGGAGGTCCTGACGGAGCTTGCGACTTGCTGTCGGCCGGTTTAGAGGCAGGAGCAGAGGCTTGTGCCTTCTGGGCATCCTCTTTCGTAACACGACCACCTACACCGCTACCCTGAACCTGATTGGCAGCAACGCCCTTCTCGTCAAGAATCTTGGCAGCCGCAGGCGATGGATGGCCGGCAGCGTATGTCTTATCGCCACTACCCGAAGCCTGAGCCGGAGCATCGGCAGGTGCGCTCTTCGATGAAGCCGCGCCGTCCGTTACCTCGATACGGCAAATCAAACCGCCGATCGGAAGCGTTTCGTTCTCCTTTGCTACAATGCGCAGGATACCCGTTGCTTCGGCCGGTAACTCAAACGTTGCCTTGTCCGATTCTACTTCAGCAATAATATCGTCTACTTGAACAGTGTCGCCATCCTTCTTCAACCAGGTAGAAATCGTTACCTCGGTGATAGACTCACCTACCGCGGGAACTTTCATTTCTTTCACACCACCGCTGCCGCCAGGGGCTTTGGCCGGTTGCGCTGCAGGAGCTGCGGCATCGGCCTTTGCAGGAGCTTCTTTCTCTTTAGATTCCGATTTTCCGGAAGATCCCGAAGCTTCTATCTCGCAGATAACCTCACCAATCGGCACAGTCTCTCCGGCTTGCTTTGTGATTTTCAGAACACCGTCGGCCTGTGCGGTAAGCTCGAATGTAGCTTTGTCTGACTCGAGTTCGGCAATAACCTCGTCGAGTTTTACCGTGTCGCCATCCTTCTTTAACCAATTCGCAATGGTTACTTCGGATATGGACTCTCCAACGGCAGGAACTTTAATTTGTAATGCCATGCAATATCTTTATTTGATGTTAGCGTTTAGATTTCAAAAGCTTGGTTAACGATCTTCTCCTGTTCAACCTTGTGAACCTTGAGGTAACCCGTTGCTGGCGATGCACTCGCCTTACGCGACACATATTCCAGACCGTACTTCGGCATCATGCGCTGAATATACGATAACGGTCCCATGTTCGCAGGCTCTTCCTGTGCCCACACCAGCTTCGCGTCCTTATACTTCTTCAGTACATTCTTCAACTGCTTTTCAGGGAAAGGATGCAGCTGCTCGATACGTACAATCGCCGTATCCTTATTCTTGCGCTTTTGTTGTGCTTCGGCCAGATCGTAGTATACCTTGCCGCTGCAAAGAATAACACGTTTCACATCCTTGGCCGTTACCGTCGTGTCGTCCAAAACCTCAGAGAATGAACCTGACGTGAACTCTTTAACCGGCGATATAACGGCCGGGTGACGGAGCAACGACTTAGGCGAGAACACAATACAAGGCTTACGGAACTGCCAGGTTACCTGGCGACGCATAAGGTGGAAGAAGTTGGCAGGCGTTGTAGGGTTAGCCACAACCATGTTGTACTCAGCAGACAACTGGAGGAAACGCTCCGGACGGCAGCTTGAGTGCTCAGGCCCCTGACCTTCGTAACCGTGCGGCAACAACATAACAAGACCGTTCATACGCTGCCACTTTGATTCGGCACTCGATATAAACTGGTCGATCATTACCTGAGCGCCGTTTACAAAGTCACCGAACTGCGCTTCCCAGATAACCAGGGCGCTCGGCGATGACATCGCATAACCATATTCAAAACCAAGAACACCGAACTCCGAAAGAAGGGAGTTGTAGATGTGGAACTTGGCCTGTCCTTTATCTATCGTATCGAGACCGCAGTACGCTTCGTTCGTATTCGCGTCGAAGAAGTATGCATGACGGTGAGAGAAAGTACCACGCTTCACGTCCTGACCAGACATGCGCACCGGTGTCTTCTCCATCAACAGAGAACCGTACGCAAGAAGCTCGGCCTCTGCCCAGCCCAACACCTTCTCCTCAAAGAATGCGGTCTGACGGTCCTTCAATAACTTCTCGATCTGCTTCAGCGGCTTGAATCCGTCAGGAATAGTCGTTAACGCCTTTCCTACTTTTTCAATAACCTCTTCTTTAATACCCGTTTCAGGCGATTTGTCGAAGTCTTCCGGCGTAGCCCAACGCATCTGCTCCCACTCAGCCTCGATCTTCTGCGGCTTGTAGGGAAGAGGTTTCTGCTTCACCTCGTTCAGACGATCCTGAAGTTGGTTGCGGAAGGTCTTGTCAAGCTCATCGGCCAGCGAAGCGTCTACCTGACCACGCTCGATCAGTTGCTTAACGTAGATCTCACGCGGGTTAGGATGCTTGGCAATAATGTTATACAGCTTGGGCTGTGTGAATTTCGGCTCATCGCTTTCGTTGTGACCGTGACGACGGTAGCAAAGCATATCGATGAAAATGTCCTTACCGAACTTCATACGATAGTCAACCGCCAGGTTAGACGCAAAGCTCACCGCTTCCGCGTCGTCACCGTTAACGTGCAATACAGGTGCGTCGACAATCTTCGCTACGTCCGTACAATAAATGCTGGTACGGGCATCGTCGTAGTCGGTCGTAAAACCAACCTGGTTGTTGATCACGAAGTGTATCGTTCCACCGGTGTTGTAGCCCGGCAAACCAGACATTTGCACAAGTTCATAAAGAATACCCTGACCCGCCACCGCGGCATCACCGTGGATAAGGAGGGCCATACCTTTCGAAAGATCTCCCTTATACTCGTCGTCGATCTGGCCACGCGTGTAACCAATCACAAGCGGATCAACCGCCTCTAAGTGCGAAGGGTTAGGCGTAAGCTTTACATAAATCTTTTTACCAGACGGCGTGTTGATGTGGCTTGAATAGCCCAGGTGATATTTCACGTCACCATCGCCCATCGTCTGCTCGGGGTTCACATTACCCTCAAACTCCGTGAACACCTGCTCGTATGTCTTACCCAGAATATTGGTAAGCACATTCAGACGGCCACGGTGGGCCATACCAATCACTACTTCCTTCACATCGTGCGAAGCAGACTTATTGATAATCGTCTGAAGCGCAGGAATCGTGTTCTCACCGCCTTCCAGGGAGAAGCGTTTCTGACCAAGGAATTTCGTATGGAGGAAGTTCTCGAATACTACAGCTTCATTGAGCTTGTTAAGGATCCGTTTCTTCTCGTCCTGGCTGGGATCGTAGGTATACCATTCCTGCTCGATCTTTTGGTACAGCCATGCCCGGATATCGTCGTTCCGGATAAAGTTATGTTCAAAGCCGATAGACCCGAGGTAAACGGCTTTCAGTTTCTCAATAATCTTCCGCAGCGTAGACTTCGGCATACCAATCTCTGCCGCTACCTCAAACTCCGTGTCGAGGTCGGCGTCGGTAAGGCCTACGTTTTTGTGATCCAGGTTCACATTGTGATTTCTCCGCTCACGTACCGGGTTGGTCTGAGACTTAAGGTGACCAAATGAACGGTACTGGAAAATAAGATTGCGGACCTGCGTCTCCTTTATAGAAAGTGGAGTGTCAGCACCCGCCGCTGATGGTTGACCATTCGAATCGCCAAACCGTTGAAGGGAAAAGTCATAACCTTCAAAGAACTTTTGCCAGGTGGGATCTACCGAAGCGGGATCGTTCCTGTAATTTTGGTAGAGCTGGTCCAAGTAACCAACGTCTGCATTTGAGATGTATGAATATTTATCCATGTTTTTTTGAGAAGCCAACAAATGTAGAGAAGCATTCTGGCTTTAAAAAATCGCGAACTCGCTTATGCGAATACTTGCCAAAAAACTCAGCCGGTTTTCCCGCATACCATTGAAATTAAGCAAAAAGACGTAGCATACAGAACAAAAAAATAATTGAAATGACTTTCTCAGGATTGAATTTGGCAAGCCCCAACATTTTTTTCACGGCTAATTAGCTTCGGTACATTATCACTAGACGCCGCAAAAACGTTGGACATAGAGTAGGGTTGAAGCTAGAGAATGGTTAAGGCATGGATAGAGCATGCTTAAAGCATACAACACTCCGGAATATCCGTACTGCGCCGAACAGCAAAATTCACCCTTAAACTCGCCATCAGATATGTATTCCTCTGATAAACAGCGCAAAACACCTAAATCAAGCTTTTCTGATGGAATTTTACGAGATCGTGAGCCGAGCGATTGAGTTCCCGAAAAAATGACTTAACTTTGCGGACTTTAAAAAATACGGACGAGTTCCAGAATTTTAAAAACTGAAAAAAACAAATGGTTAAAATCAGATTGGCCCGCAGAGGCCGCAAGAAACTGGCAATGTACGATGTAGTCGTAGCCGACGCCAGAGCACCACGTGATGGTCGTTTTATCGAGAAACTTGGAACGTACAACCCCCTTACCGTTCCCGCAACAATCGACATCAATGATGATCGTGCGTTCCAGTGGGTTATGAACGGTGCTCAGCCTACCGATACAGTGAAAGCTATGCTTTCGCTGCGTGGCATTATGCTGAGAAAACACCTTCAGGTAGGTGTTATCAAGGGTGCTATCACACAAGAACAGGCGGATAGCAAACTGGCTACTTGGGTTGAATCGAAAGAGACTAAAAATCAGGCTCAACGCGACAAGATCACAAACGCTAAGCAAGCTGACGTTAAAGCTCGTAAAGAAGCTGAAACTAAGGTTAAAGAAGCTCGTGCTGAAGCCATCCGCAAGAAGGCTGAAGCCGCTGCTGCTGCCGCTCAGGCTGCTACAGCTGAAGCTGCTCCTGCAGAAGGCGCTGCCGAAGCTCCTGCTGCTGAACCTGAAGCTCAGGCTTAATAGCGTCACCAATACGTATGAAATGCCAATGCAAACAGCATTGGCATTTTTTATTTCCACACCAAGGTTAGAAAACCCATGGATATCAAAAGCTGTTACAAAATCGGACTCGTCCTGAAGCCACACGGACTCAAAGGAGAAGTAACAATCTCCCTCGATCCCGATGCCCCCGAAGACATTGCCGAATTCGAATCCGTATTCCTCGAACAAAACAATACCCTTATCCCCTACTTCATTGAAGAAATATCTGTACGGGGCGACAAGGCATTTGTAAAATTCGAAGATGTAAGCACACCCGAAGGCGCGGGCGAAATATCCAAAACAGCAATCTATCTGCCCAAATCAACCCGTCCGAAAGCCGCGAAAGGCGAGTTTTACGACGATGAGATCATCGACTTCGAAGTTATTGACGAAAATGCGGGCTCAATAGGCTTCATTCAGGACACCATGCAGGCTGGCTCCAACAAACTGCTGGTTGTAATCCAGGGCGAAAAAGAAGTCCTCGTACCCGTAAACAGCCCGTTTATCATCAACATCAATAAAACAAAGAAAGTAGTCACTGTTAACCTTCCGGACGGTTTCCTGGATATTTGATCCATGCACATCGATATCATAACCTGCCTCCCACGGCTTATTGAGAGCCCCTTCGCTGACTCTATCCTAAAACGAGCTCAGACAAAAGGCATCGTAACCGTAAACATCATCGACCTGCGGGCCTACTCCACAAACAAGCACCGCACCACCGACGATTATGCCTTTGGCGGTGGCGCAGGTATGGTAATGACCATCGAACCCATTGACAACTGCCTTACCGAACTGAAGTCCAAACGCGAGTACGACGACATTATCTATATGAGTCCCGATGGCGAACGCCTAAGCCAGCCCCTGGCCAACAGCCTGAGCCTGAAAAAAAACCTCATACTGCTCTGCGGTCATTATAAAGGAGTAGACGAACGCGTGCGCGAACACCTCATAACCCGCGAAATCAGCATTGGCGACTACGTATTGTCTGGCGGCGAACTCGCCGCTGCCGTCGTGACCGACTCCATCGTCCGGCTAATCCCCGGCGTACTCTCAGACGAAACCTCAGCACTTACTGACTCTTTTCAGGACGATTTACTGGCCCCGCCAGTCTACACCAGACCCGCCGAATACAAGGGCTGGAAGGTGCCAGACGTGCTGCTTTCAGGCCACGATGCCCGAATTCAGGAATGGCGACACGAAAAAGCTATCGAAAGAACCCGCGAAAGGAGGCCAGAATTGCTTAAAAAATCATTTTTTGATAAACATTAGAAGTATAGCTTCTTAAATACCAAGACTTTCCATACATTTGCAGTCCATTTTCAAAACCATCGAGTTATGGCCGACTTAATCAAAGTAATCGAGCAAGAATTTGCCAAAGTCCGTGAAACCGTTCCCAGCTTCAAGCCTGGTGATACTGTTAATGTTCACGTGAAAATAAAGGAAGGTAACAAGGAACGTGTTCAGCAATTCCAAGGTACCGTAATCCAGCGCAGAGGTTCTAACACCAACGGCGAAACCTTTACTGTACGTAAAGTTTCTAACGGCGTAGGTGTAGAAAGAATCTTCCCTATCGTATCGCCTACTATCGACAAAATCGAAGTGTTGAAGCGCGGTAAAGTACGGAGAGCGAAACTGTACTACATGAAGGGTCGTCAAGGCAAAGCTGCCCGGATCAAAGAAAAGATCTAATCAAAATCCATTACGGATTAAGACATTCCCATACAGAAGCCATCCTGAGAAATCGGGATGGCTTTTCGCTTTTGTACCTATCCTTATCTTTCCGGCCTCGATCCCGCCATCGGCACTTCGCCGAAAACAGCCATCCTCCTTTCGAGAATATCATACGTTTGCATAGGGGCAAAAACCACTAAATTTCATCCAGTTAGCATACTATTAAATTATTGATAACTTTGTCACCTCCTTAAAAACAACAACCGAACTATGGCAAGAAATATTGCAGAACTCTTAGGGAAAGACGCAGACTATCTGCTCAAGCATCAAAGCAAAACTATTTCGAAAGATTCACTTCATTTACCCAGCCCGGCTTTTGTCGACAACGTATTCGCACAATCAAACCGTTCACCCCAGGTACTGAGAAGCCTGCAACAACTGTTTGGTACCGGCCGTCTTGGAAACACAGGATACCTCTCGATCCTGCCGATCGATCAGGGTATTGAGCACAGCGCTGGCGCATCCTTCGCTAAGAACCCGGCTTATTTCGATCCCGAAAATATTGTAAAGCTTGCTATCGCTGGCGATTGCAACGCAGTAGCTACAACCTATGGTGCACTGGGCATGATGTCCAGAAAATATGCACACAGAATTCCTTTTATTGTAAAAATCAACCACAACGAACTTCTGACATACCCTAACAAGGCTGATCAGATCATGTTCGGCTCCGTGCGCGATGCGTGGAACCTCGGTGCTGTTGCCGTAGGCGCTACAATCTACTTCGGCTCTGACAACTCTACCCGTCAGATCATGGAAGTCGCACAAGCTTTCGAAGAAGCTCACAACCTCGGCATGGCAACCATACTGTGGTGCTATACACGTAACAATGCATTCAAAAAAGACGGCGTTGATTACCACGTATCGGCCGACCTTACCGGTCAGGCTAACCACCTCGGTGTAACTATCCAGGCCGACATCATCAAGCAGAAACTTCCCGAAACAAACGGAGGCTACAAAATGCTCAACACCGGAGGCAGCAGCTACGGTAAACTGGATGAAAGAATCTACTCTGAATTGACTTCAGAACACCCTATCGACCTTTGCCGTTACCAGGTAGCAAACTGCTTCATGGGCCGCGCAGGTCTTATCAACTCAGGTGGTGAATCGAAAGGCGCTAGCGACATGGCTGACGCAGTACGCACAGCCGTTGTAAACAAGCGCGCAGGTGGTATGGGCCTCATCTCTGGCCGTAAGGCTTTCCAACGCCCGATTAAAGAAGGTGTAGAAATTCTGAACGCTATTCAGGACGTGTACCTGGATAAGACAATCGATATAGCATAATAAATTGCCTTTTAAGCCGGTGCTGCTCGTCAGCACCGGCTATTTTTTATAAAAAGTAGAGTAATATGTCTTGGTTCAAACGCAGCGATAAAGGAATACTCACCCCGACCGAGTCGAAACGAGAAGTGCCCGATGGGCTTTGGTTTAAGTCGCCCGCCGGCAAAATCGTGCATACACGCGAACTGAAAAACAACGCCTATGTTGTTCCGGAAGAAGATTATCACGTGCGTATCGGCTCTGCCGAATACTTCGAAGTCCTTTTCGATGAGAACAAATTCACCGAGCTCGACACAAATATGGAGTCGGCCGATCCACTGAATTTTAAAGACACCAAACCGTATCCTAAACGGATCAAAGAATCACAGGAGAAGTCCGAGCTTAAAGACGCTGTACGCACAGCATACGGCAAAATGAATGGTATAGACATTACCATCGCCTGTATGGACTTCAGCTTCATTGGCGGTTCTATGGGCTCCGTAGTAGGCGAAAAAATCGCCCGCGCAATGGACCATAGCATCAAAAATAAAATACCATTCCTCATGATCTCCCGCTCCGGCGGTGCGCGTATGATGGAAGCTGGCCTTTCGCTCATGCAGATGGCGAAGACCTCGGCCAAAATCGCGCTCATGGATCAGGCTAAAGTGCCGTACGTATCACTGCTTACAGATCCTACCACCGGAGGTGTTACAGCATCATACGCCATGCTCGGCGACTTCAATATCGCAGAACCTGGCTCACTAATAGGCTTTGCAGGTCCTCGCGTTATCCGCGAAACCATCGGCAAAGATCTTCCCAAAGGTTTCCAAAGCGCCGAGTTCGTACTCGAACACGGTTTCCTCGACTTTATTGTTGACCGCAGAAACCTCAGAAGCCGTCTTACCACTTTATTCAAAATGCTGCAGAACTAAGCCCCTCGCTTACTTCAATTCATAAAAAAGAGCGCTCTCACTGGGTGCTCTTTTCTTTTTACCCCAAGGTAGCATAGCATATTGATCCGGTTGACGGTATTGCTTAACTTATGATCGGTTACAGCAACCACCTAACCCCTTACAGTTATGTTAATAAACTACATAAAGACTGCACTGCGCAGCCTCCTGAAACAACGTGTATATACACTCATCAACATCGTCGGGCTCTCGGTGGGCATCGCCAGCTGCATCCTCATCGTGCTCTATATAACCCACGAATTCTCGTACGACCAATACTTCGAAAAGAAAGAGCAGATCTATAACGTAGTGCTCGAACGTAAATACCCCAATCACGCCACCAACTACGCCGTAGTCCCACACTCCTACGCCGACGTTATAACCCAGGACTTCCCGGAAGTAGAAGCGACGTTAAAAGTAACCGGCCCGATAAATCAGGTCATGGTTGCCTACGAAGATAACCCGAACGACATCAAACAGTTTGAAGAAAACTTTATCCTTGCCGCCGACTCAAACTTCTTCGACTTCTTCAACATACCGTTTATACGCGGCGATGCTCGCAAAGCCCTGCGCAACAAAACCGACGTCGTCATCACACAGCAAACAGCCCAGCGGTACTTCGGCAACGCTGACCCTATTGGCAAAGTCCTGAAAATATTCAACGAGCCCTTCACCATAACCGGCGTATGCCGGAACGTCCCCGAGAACACCCATTTTAAATTCGACTTCCTCACCAAATGGAACGAAGAGTTTTATGCAGACGGCATCAAGACCAACTTCACAACATTCACCGTACACCTGTACCTCATGCTGCAGCGCGATGCCAATGCACAGGCGCTCGAAGCCCGGTTTCCCGCCATGGTAGATACCTACGCGGCAGCGCAGATCGAAAGCGAGCTCGGTAAATCATGGGCCGAGTATAAACGCGCCGGCAACGGCTATCGTTACTTCCTCCGGCCGCTTACTGCCATACACCTCGATCCGCTCAACATCGAAGCTCGGTTAATGCCCGGCGGTAACGTATACTATGTATACTTCCTCATCTGCGCGGCATGCCTCATACTCTCCATAGCCGGCATTAACTTTATGAACCTGGCCACAGCCCGGTCCGCCGAGCGGGCCCGCGAAGTAGGCGTGCGTAAAGCCATGGGCTCGGTACGCGAACAACTCATTGCTCAGTTTCTCACCGAAGCGCTTATACTCAGTTGCTGCGCAACAATACTGGCTGTTATTCTCGCGCGGCTCGCCCTACCCGCATTCAACAACCTCGCCAACCAGAACCTGATAATGCCCTGGGGCAACCCGGTATTCACAGGCGCCGCCATCGCAGTCGCCGCCATCGTAGGACTCCTGGCCGGAAGCTATCCTGCATTCGCGCTGTCATCGTTCAACATCATTGCCGTAATGAAAAGCAACTTCACCGGAAGCAGCAAAGGCGCCGGCCTTCGCAATGGGCTTGTTGTATTTCAATTCTTCATCTCGGTAGTGCTTATCGTGGGCACCATCGTAGTAGACAAACAAATGCGATACATGCAGCAAAAATCACTGGGATATAACAAAGAACAAATCCTCGTCATTGAACGAAGCGGCGTACTTGAAGACAAAGCGCAAACCTTCATCGAGCAATTAAAAACACAGACGGGGATTATAAACGCAGCCGGCTCATTCTCGTTTCTCGGCCAGGCCGGTAACTTCTTTGGCATACAGTTCACCCACGCCGCATCGTCTGAAGTCTTTACTGCCAAAGCCATGAATATTGACGACAACTTCGCGGAAACCCTCGGCATCAACATGCTCCAGGGAAAAGCATTCTCGAAAGAAACGCACGACTCACTATCCATCATCCTGAATGAGACAGCTGTAAAAACCCTGGGCATCGAAGACCCCATCGGAAAGCAGCTCGTACACATCGAACAACGCAACGGCAAAACAGTACCCGTTAGCTATACCATCACCGGCATAGTACAGGACTTTAATTTTCAATCGTTAAGAGACCCGGTAACACCGTTAGTCATGATCAGCAACGACGGGCAGGGCGCCGGCTTCATCTATGTACGCGTCAAAGAAAATGAGTTGCCCGCCGCCATAGCCAGTATACAAGGCACCTGGCGAACATTTACCGACCGTCAGCCCATACAATTCAGGTTCCTCGACGAAAGCCTCAATGCGCAATACGACGCCGAACAACGAGCCGGAAAGATCTTTGCCGTATTCTCTTCGCTCGCCATAATAATAGCCTGTGTGGGACTCTTCGGCCTCTCGGCATATACCGCCAGCCTACGCACGCGAGAAATTGGCATTCGTAAAGTACTCGGCGCCTCCGCGGGCAATATCATGGTATTGCTTAGCAAAGACTTTGCCCGACTCATCCTACTGGCACTCGTGCTGGCAGTGCCGCTCGCGTGGTACACAATGGATCGCTGGCTTCAGAGTTTCGCCTATCGTACAGCGCTTAGTATAGATGTATTTATAATCGCGGGCATAACGGCCCTGTTCATCGCCGGCCTTACCGTGAGTTATCATGCCCTAAAAGCAGCCATGGTAAACCCTGTAAAATCGCTCCGCAGCCAATAGTGATAAACAAACTTATTCGCGCAGTTTAGTGCCTACTGTAGCGCACGATTCTGCTTAATAAAAAAGCGGTTGCCCTTGGATAAGGACAACCGCCGCATTAAATCTATAACTGTTGATCTTAGTAACCCTTGTTCTGCTGTGCAGCCAATGTAGGGTTATTCAACGTCTCATCCAGCGGAATAGGCCACACGAATAGATCGTTCGTATACAGAAGTGGATGATCAAGTACAAGTCTACCACCGGCACTGTATTGCGCGATAGCCGTTACTGACCGGGATTGTGCCTTTGAAGGAACACCCGTCAACAAGCCTTCACCTGCCAGGCGGTGAATATCAGCCCATCTTCTGCCTTCTGCCAGAAACTCGATACGGCGTTCATTCCAGATAGCGGTCAATACCCCGTTTTGATCACCAAGCGAAGCCTCGGTATACGACGGTGTACTGGCAGGTATCGCACGGTCTCTCACCTGGTTAACCAATGTAACAGCAGTGGTCAGATCGCCCTGACGTGCGTAGGCTTCAGCAGCATTCAAAATAACTTCTGCAAAACGTATCAACGGTGTAGCGTCGTCGTTGATTGTATATCTTCTGTATTTATGCGAGAACACACCGTTGGCGTTGCTTGTAGTAAGCGTTGTCTTACGTAAATCACCATCAACCCAGAATGCTGATCGCCAGATCACCGGACTTACTTTTACAAGTCCACGAGCCTTGAAGTCAGGATTACCGTACATGTTAGCCAACGAAGCGTTTGTACCAGGGTTTGAAATAGCCGAGTTCTGCATAGAGAATACAGCCTCGGTAGAAGTCCAGTTCACAAACGGACCTTCAGGCGTCGGCATGAGTTGGTAGGCAGTCTTGATCTTGTCGTATTCAGTAATAACACCGGCCCAATCTCTCATATGAAGCTTAACACGCGTTTTCAAAGCGATGATCGCGTTTTTATTTGCAAAATATGGTGTTACGGTAAAGGCAACCGGATCAGATGATGCAGCACCGGTTGTAGGTGCAAAACGCTCGGCGTCGTCCAGATCTTTTAGTAAAGCAGCATAAGCACTTGCTACTGTACCGCGACCTGCCTCAAGACCACCTGCGATATCATCCGTACCATCGATAGGAGAAGTTCTATAAGGAACACCATAAGAATCAGGAGCGCCACTGAATGGACGGCTAAAGTGTATCAAGGCCTCGTGGTGAGATAACGCGCGTAGGAACAGAACCTCGCTGCGATAGTTGTTACCCAGTGTTTCCGTAATAATGCCAGTTGCTACAGCGTTGTCGATAGCAGCCAGAACAATATTCGCACGGTTGATTACACGGTATAAACCAGCCCACATGGCAACGTTGTTGGCAGTGGTTGGAGTCCAGGCGTTCGTGTACGTTATCTCAAAGAAAGCTTGGTCATTATACATGTCTTCGCCGCGCATATCACCCTGCTCTGTTGCAGCGGCACCGAAAGGATAACCTCTATCAACAGCCCCCTGGTAGTAACCGCGTTGAGCAGCTTCGTAAACCCCGATAACGGCAGTCTTTACACGGCCGGCGGTATTAATCGCCGTCGCACCGTCAACACCATCCAATATACGATCGGCCGGCTCTACATCGGTAAGAGAGCATCCGGTCATGGCACCGAACAGGGCTGCCATACCGACTACTTTATTTATGAATTTAATTTTCATGAATTCTGCTTTTTAAATTGTCGATAACTTAGAAGCCCACGTTAAGACCTAATGAATAGGTTCTGATAATCGGAGCAGCGTTCCAGTCTACACCATACTGCAGCTGATCTGAGTATTGGTTAAGTTCAGGATCAAGACCGTCGTAACCGGTGAAGGTAAACGGATTTTGTACCTGAGCGATAACACGTGCGCTCTTCACATTGCCCTTCGAAATTTTATCGAGTACAGTAGAGGGAACACGGTAGCCTAACACGATGTTTTGAATGCGTACAAAGTCGCCTTTCTGTACAAAACGCGAGTTAGCGTTACCCGTTTGCCACATGTTGGCATCTTGCCCTGAGAACACTTTGGGTATATCCGTATTTTGCCCGGCTTCTGTCCAGCGATTCAGGATATCAGCATGGTTGTTTGAAAATCCCTGACCGAGCAACAGGCGCTTGGTCTCGTTCATAATATAGTTACCACCGGAATAACGTGTAAAGATCTCCAGATCGAAATGCTTATAGCTGAATGTATTTGTCCAGCCACCAGACCATGTCGGCAAAGTTCTTCCCAGGAAGGCAAGATCACCTGAAGTCAAAGAAGATGCTGTTGAAACGTTCGCATGATCATTCGGATCATATGTCTTCCAACCACGGTTTGCTGAAGCTAAAGAAAGATTGTATTGAACAATTGAACCGTCAGCCTTGTAATACATAGGGTTACCATTGGCTTCGTTTACACCTGCCCAGCGATAGCCATACAGTTCACCGATAGAACGGCCAACCTCGGTACGGTTATACGTGCTTGAAAGTGGGTTAATCAGGTTCGTAACTTCATTCTTGATAAGCGTGAAGTTGAAATCTGTATTCCAGCTGAATTCACCTCTTTCAAGAACACGTGATGATACGCGTAGCTCTATACCGCTGTTTTTCATAGAACCTACGTTCTGTGCAATAGCGTTCGAAGGCGGTACGCCAAGCGATGGCGCTACCGGTGCGTTCAGCACCATGTTGTCGATTTTGGTTGTGAAATAATCAGCTTCGAACGTAACTCTGCCTAACGTAAGATTCAGACCTACGTTGAATTTCTTGGACGTTTCCCACTCCAAAGGAAGGTTAGTCACCTGAGTCAGGGCTATACCGTTGGAAGGACCATACAACACAGCAGAATAACCACCGGCATAAGGCAATGTTCCGATTTCAACGTTCCCAAGTTCAGCATACGAAGCGCGCAGCTTGAAATCTGAAATCAAAGTGCTGGTGAAGAACTCTTCTTGCGAGATCCGCCAGCCCACCGAAGCGCCAGGGAAGAAACCGCTACGATTGTCCTTGTAAAGATCCGAGATCGCATCGTTACGCGCTGAGATAGACACCAGATACTTGTCGTTGTAGTTATAGTTCAAACGACCGAAGTACGATTCAAAACCACGCTCCGAAAAACTTCCACCCGAGAACTGATTGATATAAGAGTTGCTGATCAGGTTCTGCTGTAAGAAGAAGCGGTCAGCTAAACCAGTACCCGAACCGTTGAATCCGGAAAACGTGGTTTTCTGATATTCGACACCGGCAGTAATATTGAAGTTATGGACGTCGTTGATAGATTTCTGATAATTCAATGTGTTTTGCCAGTTCCAGCGGTAAGCAGGGTTATAAGCCTGGAATACGTTACCGGTTGTTCCACGACCATCACCGTGACGGGGATCCCATGAACGGAAGTCATCGGGAAGCGTTAAGTCAACGCCGATTTGAGTGCGGGCTGAAAGACCCTCAGCGATCTCAAGATCTGCATATACGCTACCCAAAACACGGTTGTTTCGGTTACGGTTCTTATTATGATCCAGCACAAACGCAATGTTAGGAATGTTGTTGTCAACATTTGCCAGGTTGTTACCGCGACCAAGTGCAGCACCGTCCGCCGTGGTGTTATAACCGTCATATTCTACATTGGCAGGATCGAAGATCGCTACGTTAGGCAGCGAGCGAGTAGCGTTATATATCGCGCCAGACAACGAATTCGCTCCGTTGTTCAGACCATTTATCTGTGTGTAAGTATACGATAAGCTCGTACCCAGTTTCAAACGGGTACCTACCTTTTGATCCAGATTGGCACGGAACGAATAACGCTCCATGTCATTCTTTACAACCGAAGATTGCTGATCGGTATAACCCAGCGAGAAGAAGTAAGTTGAAGTTTCTGTACCACCGCTGAAGGAAACGTTATGCTGTTGTACAAAACCTTTGCGGAAAATGTAATCCTGCCAATCGGTGTTCTCACCAGCCACCGCCAGCGCGGTACCACCCGAGTTTGATCGCTTTTCGTTCGCGATTGTTACAAACTGATCACCGTTCAAAAGATCGAAACGGTCTACGTTTTCGCTGAAGCCTACGCTTCCTGAATAGTTGATGCTTGATTTACCCTTTGAACCACGCTTTGTCGTAATGAGGATAACACCGTTAGCGGCGCGTGATCCATAGATCGCTGTAGCCGATCCGTCCTTCAATACTTCATACGATTGAATATCGGAAGGATTGATGTTAGCGAGGGGGTTGGTTGAAATGATCGACGAACGATCTGATGTCACCACCGGCACACCATCGATTACATACAGCGGGTCTGCGCTGGATGTAAGTGAATTCACGCCACGAATACGTACAATAGGGCGCTGACCGATCACACCACCGGGCGTGGTAACTTGTACTCCGGCAGCACGGCCACCAAGTTGTGTATCAAACGAGGGGGCTATCAGGTTTTCAAGATCTTTCGCGGAAACGGATGTTACCGAACCCGTAATCTCTTTACGCTCCTGCGTACCATAACCTACAACAACAACCTCATTGAGTTGACTGATATCGGACGCCAATACCACATCAACAGAGGTTGTTCTGGCACCGATTTCCACTTCCTTGGTCTGAAGACCAATAAACGAGAACACCAACGTTGCATTTTCCGGAACAGTTATCGAGAACACGCCATTTCCATCCGTTGCGGTTCCAATAGTTGTACCTTTTACAACAACGTTAACACCGGGTAACGTAGAGCCGTCCTCAAACGACGTCACTTTCCCGGTTACCTTTTTTTCTTGTACGGCTCCCTCCTGCGCCACCGCGTAAAGCGATAAAACACATGAGAAGATCGTAAGTAAAATCTTCCTCATAAACATGCATTAGGTTAATAACTGCCTCAAAAGTAAAGATAAAATTCAATTTGTAATACTTTAACGCGACTTCAGCACTCCCGAGCCACCCTAATGGGTCGGTTTTGTCTGGCCCATACGTTGTGCGGAAACCATCGGAAGGCCTCCTAAAGCTTACAAAACGCCGAATTCGTAGGCGAACACGGTTTTCTCGACTTCATCATAGACAGCAGAAACCTTAATAGCAGTTTAACCACATGATTACGCTAAATGCGGCGGAAATTACTGCGCGGCGAGCAACGCTGTCGCTATGCGCGCAATTTAGTGCTGTACTCCTTAACCGTATCGATATAGCATTTCACCTTGTCGACCTCGGTGTCGGGGTAAAGGCCGTGGCCCAGATTGGCAATGTGTCGATCCGGACCGAAGGCATCAAGCATTCTTCGCGTCTCACGGCGTACATCGTCGAGCGATCCGTACAGTGCGCACGGGTCCAGATTACCTTGCAACGTCTTATTCGGCACAAGTGCACGCGACTCGGCAATGCCCATATTCCAATCAAGGCCCACCACATTACAGTTCACCTGGTTCATCGCCGCGCGGGCAAAAAATGCGCCTTTAGCAAAAACAGTTTTGGGTACTTCCGGAAGCGCATCGCATATCCGGGCAATGTAGCGCAACGAGAACTCCTCGTACTGCTCAGGCGAAAGAATACCTGCCCATGAATCGAAAATCTGGATTATATCGGCGCCGGCTTCAATCTGCCCTTTGAGGTACAGGATGGTGCTCTGCGTAATCATATCGAGCAACTGATGCGCAAAGTCCGGCTGGGTGTACAGCATCTTCTTCGCTTCGCTAAACGTTTTGCTTCCTTTACCTTCTACCATGTACGAGAAGATCGTCCACGGCGCACCGGCAAAACCGATCAACGGCACGCGGCCGTTAAGCGCGCGCTTGGTAAGGCGGATAGCCTCAAGCACGTAGTTCAATTCGTCAGCTTGTGAAACGTGAATGCTCTTCAGATCAGACAGACGTTCAATCCGTTTCGGAAATACCGGGCCGCGCTTCTCCTCCATCTCATAATTCAGGCCCATAGCCTCGGGGATCACCAGAATATCTGAAAAGATAATCGCGGCATCAACACCCAGAATATCAACTGGCTGCAGGGTAACTTCGGTGGCCAGGGCGGGCGTTTTTACGAGAGTTTTGAAGTCCCCCGCCGATTCGCGCACTGCGCGGTATTCCGGCAATATCCGTCCAGCCTGACGCATCAGCCAAACTGGCGTGCGCTCTGTTTTTTCACCTTTTGCTGCCCGCAAAAGCAAGTCGTTCTTCAGTTCCATGCCGCAAAGATGCCGACTGGGCCCCGATATAACAACCCCCTCTACCCCAGCGCTGGCGAAAGTCTAAAAATGAAAAGGTGCCCCGAAGGACACCTTTTTCTTAAAAAGAATGACTAACCGAAACTAGTTGGGTTGCAACAATTGGTTTACGTTACGTTCCGTTGAAGGCATAGGCCAAATATAATTCGGGCTGGTTGGCTCAACTGGAGCAATTGATCCTTTGCGAGGGAAAGTCTGCTGCAAACGTGTAATATCGATCGAACGAAGACCTTCGCCGAGGAACTCGATACGACGCTCTTTCAATATTGCTGTCACCAGCGCATTGGAGTCGGCAAAGTCACCGGCTGCATAAGCCGATCCTGCCGAACGGGTACGTACAGCATTCAGCAGCTCAATAGCACGGGCATCGATAGATCCTCCGTTATCCTTCGCACGCGCCTCCGCCAGGTTCAACAATACTTCTGCGTAGCGAATCACCGGTGAAGCATCCGTAAACGGAGAGGCAGTGGAATACTTGTTCAGATAATATACAGTATCTGTTACGACTCCTGAACTATTCGTCGTAAAAACGTATGAAATGAAATTTCTACGCAAATCAGTACTGGCAAAGCTTGCATCTTTATAGATCGCAGGAGCACGCTCGTTCAACGGATATTCGCCGTTACCCGCATTGGTATTGGGTGTAGCGCGCACAGTAGCCGTTACAGCAGGCAGGTAGTAATAGCCTAACTGGTTCTGTGTGCCGGGGGCATCAAGCGCAGTGAACGGGAACGAGAAAATACTTTCGGCAGTAGTATACGGCGTTGCAAAAGGCGCATTGTACGTAGCCCCAAGCCGGTGTGCTGTGCCGGTAGTAGCCGTAAAAGGCGCTGCAGCAGAAACAATTTTGTCTGCTTCAGTGATAACTTTATCCCATGCGCCCATCGTCAGATAAACACGGGTTTTGAAAGCAATTGCCGTATTGCGGTGAGCCCGAAACGTTGTGCCCGTAAGCGGAAGATTTGCTTCTGCATAATCAAGATCCGTCAGGATCTGAGTATACACATCTGCAACAGAACTTCTGGCCAGGTCGTTGTTATCGAAATCTCTCTCTGCCCTTAAACGCAACGGCAGGCCAGGATTTGCACCGTTATTGTTTGCATACGGCTTAGCATAAAGCTGGAGAAGATAATAGTACGCTACGGCACGCAGAAAACGAGCTTCTGCTCTGTAGTTGGTTGCCGTGGCCGCAAAAGTCGCCGGGAACACCGGTTGAACAAACTTAGCGGCGTTTTCATCCAATCCCTGAAGGAATACGTTGATCTGGTTAATTGCCTGATACGCCGATGCCCACGTGTTGTTCACTTCGTTCGTAGATTCTACCGTTGTGAAGTTCCAGGTTTGAAGACCGGTAACACCGTTCGTTAAGCGGTTCACAAATTCCTCACCGCGAATATCATTATAGATCAGGACACGGCTTCCCAAAAAGTTACCGTCCTTAACCGCATCGTACAAACCGTTTACCTGCTGCTCAACACGCACGGGTGTATCGAACACGACCGCTGACGGGTAGAGGTTGTCCGGAACCTGATCCAGGTCCTCGCACGAGAATAACGCCCCTGCCAGTATAGACAGGAACATGAATATAGATAGCTTGTTCTTTTTCATAGTAATCAAAAATTCAGGTTAGAAGCCAATGTTCAAGCCCACAGTATACGTACGCGCCTGGCCAATCGAGTTACGGTCTATACCCGGCGTTAAGCTCGAGTTACCATTGGTCGAGATTTCAGGGTCGATACCGTCATAGCCTGTAATCAGGAAAGCATTTTGGACCTGACCGTAGATACGGCAGCTCGCGATCTTCAAACGGTCAAGGAGCGCGCGGTTCACAGTATAACCCAACGATATATTACGAACACGCAGGAAATCGCCCTTCTCAACGTTCTCAGAAATCGGGAACGAAGAACCGTTCGATACGTTATCAGTATACACTACCTTAGGAATAGTTCCCGATGTATTCTCAGGTGTCCAGCGATTCAGCACATCGGTATGGTTGTTCCAGAAACGCATATCGCGCAAGCCGGCCTTCGTACCGTTATAAATGTAGTTACCGCCCGAGAATTGAACGAACACGCCAAGATCGAAATTCTTATACTTAAACGTGTTGTCGAAACCGCCATACCATTTCGGTAATGTAGGTCCGTAAACAACACCATCGTTTGTCTGGTTAGGAGCAGATGTTGCAGTGCCTTCATTAACAGTAGTCCAACGTGATGCCGATGGAGCAGCATGGTTATACTGCACTCGGGTGCCGTCTTTCTTCACGAAAATACGCTGACCGTTGGCAGGGTTTACACCCTGTGTAGGTACCGCGAGGATACTACCGATTGGCTGACCAACCTGTGTTACGTTGGCAGTCTCAAGGCTACTGGTAGCCGAAATAATCCGTGAGCCGTCTGAGTCAAGTGTTAATACTTCGTTCTTCAGCGTCGTTACGTTGGTATTGATCGTCCAGGTAAAGGCACCTTTTTGCAAGGCAGTAGCCTTCAGGCTAAATTCGATACCACGGTTGCGCATTGACCCAATGTTAGCAAGCAACGTGTTACGATCTCCGGCAGTGGGGTTAGGAATACCCTTCGATGGCGACTGCGGCACTTTCAGGATCAAACCGTCAACAAGGTTATTATACCATACGAATTCACCTTGAATACGATCACCAAACAATCCGAAATTAAAGCCCACATCGGTCTTCTTACTGGTTTCCCAATTCAGCGTAGCGGCGGCCACCTGGTTGAAGGCAATAGTGTAAGCCGCTCCGTACAACGAAGAGTTATACAGGTTCAACGATGCATAGTCATCGACACCTTGGTTGTTACCTACCAAGCCATAGCTGGCTTTTAGCTTGAAGAAGTTCAATGTATTGCTGAACGGCAGACCTTGCCAGAAAGCTTCTTCTGAAATGTTGTAGCCTATAGCACCCCCATAGAAATTACCCCATTTTTCGCCACCGGCAAAAGCAGAGAACCCATCACGACGGAGGTTGAATGTAGCGAAATACTTTTTCTTGAAGTCGTACTGTACGCGACCGAAGTACGAAAGCAGGAAGTTTGCGTTCTGCGAGTTGTTTGCCGGTGTAATAACAGCAAAGTTACCCTGGTATGTGTCGAAGAAGTCGTCAGACTGCGTCGTACGGGTCGCGCCCCAACGGCTTTGCTCTGTAAACTGCTGTTCGTTACCTACGAGAAGTGACAGTGAGTGTGCATCGGCCAGGTTAACATCGTACTGGATCGTATTCTGCCAGTTCCAACGCTTCAATTGACGGTTCGTGTTTGTTGCAGATCCAGCGGCTGAGAATCCATCACCGTTTTGAGCATTTTGATAGCCCTTATCTTCAATAGTAAAGCGGTCGATGCCATACAAGGTACGCACATTGAGTCCCTTTACAATCTCCCAGTTAGCGAATACGCTTCCTTGAATCTGGCTACCATTGGTAATGAAGTAATCCTTATCCAACATGATAACCGGATTGTAAAAACCAGATTGCTCGGTGTTACTCATCTTTCCGATGTTGGCACCGTCAACACTATACGCACCGCTGTTCAGATAAGGTCCTACGTTAGGAGCCGTTACCAATGGCAAACGTCCCATACCACCGGTAGAGAAAGCCTGGCCAGGCAGCGAACCTGAACTGGGCGCCTCACTCAAGCTGTTGGCGTAGTTCAGACTCATACCTACCTTGAAATTGTTGTATACTTTGTGATCAACATTCAAACGGGCCACTGTACGTTCGAAGGTGTTGTTCCGCAACATACCCTCCTGCGATGTATAACCAACCGAAGTAAAATAGTTAGTTAATTCAGTACCGCCCGAGAAGTTCAGGTTATGCGAATGCGAGAAACCGGTTCTGTACACATACTTATACCAATCGGTATCGATCGTATTGCCATTCGCGTCGGTAGTAGGAAAAAACGCATCGGCCTGACCGTTGTTACGGCGGGCTTCGTTTTTAACCGTCATATATTGTTCTGCATTCAGAAGGTCGAACAGACGCACAGGCTCGCTCCAGCCAGCCCAGCCGTCGTAATTGATTCTCGATTTTCCTTTTGAACCACGCTTGGTGGTTACAAGGATTACACCCGAGCTCGCGCGTGAACCGTAGATCGCACTGGCAGAAGCGTCTTTCAACACTTCAATGCTTTCAATGTCGGCAGGGTTAATGTTACCAAGCGGGTTGTTCGCTGCGTTGGTTGACGAGTTGTCGCCTGTGAACGAAGGGATTCCGTCAATCACGATCAGCGGGTAAGAGCTGAGGTTGATCGAGTTCGCTCCCCGAATCCGGATTACCGGAGGGTTGTTCAACATACCGTTTGGTGTGGTAATATTTACACCGGCAGCACGACCTTGTAGCGCCTGGTCAAAGCTTTGTACCGGGGCAATGGCTACATCGGCGCCACTGATGGAAGCAATTGACCCTGAGATGTCTTTCCGGCTTTGTGTTCCATAACCGACCACGACAACCTCGCCCAGTTGGCTGATGTCGGCGGCCATTACAACGTCAACAGAGGTTTGAGTACCTACTGTAACTTCCTTGGTTTCAAGACCGATGAATGAAAAGACCAGAATAGAATTTTCTGGTACCGCGAGCGAATAATTGCCGACAGCGTCTGTTGCTGTACCGATAGTCGTCCCTTTAATGACGACGTTAACACCAGGTAATGTAGTTCCGTCTTCAAAAGACGTCACTTTCCCCGTTACGGTTCTCTCTTGTGCCATCACATAAAATGACAGCGCACACGAGAAGATCGTGAGTAAAATCTTCCTCATAAGCATGTTTAGGTTAATAACTACCTCAAAAGTAACGATAAAATTCAATTTACAATAGGTTAAATGGAGGTATGGCAGTTAAAACACACCATATTGGGTGATTGGCACGAAACTTAGAATAAAGTTTCGTCCTGGAAATCAACGGAATTACACACAAAAACACACAAAAAGAAAAAGGGCATTCCTTTATGGAATGCCCCCTATAAACGGACAATTTTTTATGTAAGCGGCTTAAGCTTCTGCTACCGGTTGTACGGAAACAAAAGATTTGTCAGCCTTACCTTTCTTGAATACGACTACGCCGTTAGTCAATGCGAACAGTGTATGGTCTTTGCCAATACCCACGTTCAGACCGGGATGATGCTTTGTACCACGCTGACGAACGATAATGTTACCAGCGATTGCCTTCTGACCACCATAGATCTTGATGCCTAATCGTTTGCTTTCGGATTCACGACCGTTTTTTACTTTACCTTCACCTTTCTTGTGTGCCATGGTTGTAAAATCTAGTGCTTGTTGTTAATAATGAATTAAACACGGAACCCGGAAATTAACCGATGCTCTCGATCTGGATTTTTGTGTACTGCTGGCGATGGCCGTTCTTCACGACATAGCCCTTCCGACGCTTTTTCTTGAAAACGATAACTTTATCGCCTTTTACGTGTTCCAGTATCTTACCTGATACCACAACTCCGCCAACAGTGGGGGCGCCAATCTGAACTAAACCGCTTCCGTCATCGGTAAGGAGAACTTTGTCGAAGCGTACTGACGCTCCTGCATCTCCTTCCATTTTCGGGGCGTAGATGTATTGGTCTTTAGCCACCTTGAACTGTTTACCTGCAATGTCTACTATTGCGTACATGTTGCCTTATTAAAATTAGGACTGCAAAGGTAATAAAAGATTTGACAATTCAGATCACCTACTAATTAATTTCCCCCAATTTACCGCATCTCAGCGTCGCAAAAAATGTGAAAAAAATTTCACGACGCGAAAACGCCTTTTTTACAATGGATTCAACAATTGTGGATAACTTGTTGATGCAATGTGGAAGGATAAGTTACTGTAGAATAATTGATTAGTACCCTATATGCAGTTGCGGGTTGAAATGCCCAACAGTTTTGTTTTTTAGAATGCTTCTACTTCCTTTGTAGACTTGAAGCTGACCAGAGCAGACATCAATCCTGCTCCCAAGAAAGCATCCAAGAATCTTATCGAATAATAACACCGGATATTGGCGAAAGCTGGTATCCCAGGTCGATATTTTTGATTTTGGTAACCTTAATAATCGTAGACAGAGATGAGCCAGCAGGTAGAGCCGATTTTGCAAGAGAACAAAGACCGCTTTGTACTTTTTCCAATTCAACAACATGACATTTGGAAGTTCTATAAGCAGGCAGAAGCCAGCTTCTGGACTGCAGAAGAAATCGACCTCAGCCATGACCTTCGCGATTGGGAAATTCTCAATGACGGCGAAAAGCACTTTATCACACACGTACTCGCGTTCTTCGCCGCCAGCGACGGTATCGTAAACGAAAACCTCGCCGAGCACTTCGTTGCCGAAGTACAATATACAGAAGCCAAATTCTTCTACGGTTTCCAAATCGCAATCGAAAACATCCACTCTGAAACCTATTCCCTGCTGATTGATACGTATGTAAAAGACGCCAAGGAAAAGGATAAATTGTTCCATGCAATCGACACCATGGACTGCGTTAAGAAAAAAGCAGAATGGGCACTCCGCTGGATTGACAAGGGATCTTTCCAGGAAAGACTCATCGCTTTTGCTGCAGTCGAAGGAATTTTCTTTTCAGGATCTTTTTGCTCAATATTCTGGTTGAAGAAACGTGGACTCATGCCCGGCCTCAGCTTCTCGAACGAACTGATCTCGCGCGATGAAGGATTGCACTGCGATTTCGCCTGCCACCTTTACGTTCACCACGTCGTAAACAAACTCCCCGAACAGACCGTAATTGACATCATTAGAGATGCCGTGGAAATCGAAAAGGAATTTGTGACCGATGCACTGCCTGTAAACCTCATCGGTATGAACGCAGCACAGATGCGTCAGTATATAGAGTTTGTTGCTGACCGTCTCCTCGACGAGCTCGTTGGCAGGAAAATTTATAACGTAAGTAATCCGTTCGACTTTATGGAAATGATCTCACTGCGTGGCAAAACCAACTTCTTCGAAAAGCGTGTAGCAGAATACCAAAAAGCTGGTGTGATGAAAAGTACCGAAGGCGGCGACAGCGCTCCGAAATTCTCACTTGACGAAGACTTCTAATATCTATATATAAATACTTTTTCAACTCCCTATAACAACCCCTCGACCATGCTTGTACTAAAACGTGACGGACGCAGAGAGTCAGTAAAGTTCGATAAAATCACCGCTCGTATTGAAAAACTCTGTTACGGATTAGATCCGAAGTTCGTCAACCCGGTAGAAGTAGCCATGAAGGTGATAAATGGCTTGTATGATGGTGTTTCTACTCAG
>Ga0065165_1001005_pt1 | contig 34467 bp, 34 predicted proteins | sample AraplaMF_Cvi_mMF_FD_63813 | JGI IMG/M metagenome (GOLD analysis project Ga0065165, IMG submission 63813) | Arabidopsis root microbial communities from the University of North Carolina, USA - plate scrape MF_Cvi_mMF (version 2) (version 3) | ecosystem: Host-associated > Plants > Roots >... | reverse complement strand
GAATACACAGCCTCTGAATCCTGGCGGAAAAACCACATTCGATTTCGGTGAAGTCCGGAGTGTAGCCGCTGTTCACTCAAGCAGTTTTTCAGATGGATCATACGGTGGTGTAGCTGCCGGCTTTGTAGTGAAAACGCGTGAAGGAAATTTCTATTACAGCGGCGATACCGCCCTTACCCTCGATATGCAGCTGATTCCGAAATGGGCAACAATAGATTTTGCCATCTTACCGGTAGGCGATCATCTCACAATGGGAGTGGAAGACGCGACCATTGCTGCCGGATGGCTTGGAATAAAACATATCGTCGGCGTTCATTACGATACATTCGATCTGATTAAACTTGATCGCCCGTGGGCTACAGACATATGCAAGCGGGAAGGCATTACACTGCACCTGTTCGAAATAGGATCGGTAACCGATCTGGCAGCAATATTGAAGTAGCCTTGCTGTTGTTTTAAAGGAAGCCGAAGAGGTTGTGTCGCATAGAGTCTGACGCAACCTCTTTTTTGGTGCCGTGCTTATTCCTTCTTCTCGCCCGGAGCACCCGCCTTGTCAAGAATCAGGGGAAAGCTCAGCCCGGACTGCATCCACTTGCCCGATATACGGCCTTCGCTGATCAGCCCCGCATACACAGCCCCGATGGATTTGATTTCCAGTGTTACATTGGCCGCATGATGCGTTACCGATGTCACGGCAATACCCGTTACGTTTTGGTCCGGACTATCAAAAGTAGCTTCATAGCCATTCCCTTTCTGGTTAACGTGAAACACGATGTGATATGTATTGCCTTGAGCCTGGAGTATGCCGTTCCACTGGCCGTCCAGATCCTGGCCGTACAATGCCGGAGCCAGAGCAACAAGTATAACGACAAGAATGCTTTGTATGGTGTTTGTCATGATATTTATTGGTTGGCGTGTTTTGTATTATAACGACTTAGGTTCGCGGGTAAGGCTCGTTTGCAGGCTTTGCAGGCTGCGCTTACGACGTTCGTAGATACCGTGTTCCCAACCGCTGGCATAATACGCAAGCAGCAGCATAACCATGGTGGCCAGGGCAATCCACAGGGGCTTGCCGGTTTCCCAAAGGCCGAGCGCCAGCAATATACCGATGGGCAGCGTATTCCAGCGCATAAGCCTGGAGAACTGTACCTGGTACGTGGCCACTGACAAAGCATAGCCGAGTTCTCCGTGTAACGAGCGGTCATAACGCCGGTTACCACGAATGCGGCGTATGCGGCCGGTGAATATAAAGACGGCGCAGGCCAGCATCCACGCGCATAACGCATACAGCGCCATGCTGGGCCTGGCAAGGTTCATGTTGCTGATGCCGATGAACGTGGCCGTGGCGGCATTGGTCAGCATTATAAGCAGCTCGCTTACATGCGTTATGTGACGAGCCTGTTTTTGTTTGAGCATGATGGTGTTGTACATAGCGGTTTCGTTTACAGCGTATAGCGTTTGGTTGTTCTGGCTGTCCCAGAGGGTTTGCAGTTGGTTAAAGTCCATCGCGATCGTATGTTTTAGCTTTTGCGGCGAGGTGTTTTTTAATGCGGTTTATTTTTACGCCTACATTCGATTCTGTAATGCCCAGTATGGCTGCCATTTCTTTATAGCTGAAGCCATCGAGCATAAGCAGTGTAACCGACCGGTCTATACTGTCGAGTTGGTGAATCTCATGGTATAGCCAGCGTAAGCGGTCGTCTGCAACGGTATTGTTTTCATGGAGCAGGTGTTGCACCTGTTCAAGGTCTTGGGTGTGGTCGTGCTTACGTTCGCGCTGCATCCATTTCATGGCAGTGTTGAGCGCAATGCGGTAAAGCCATGTGGTAACGGCAGCTTCGTTACGAAAGGCCGGAACAGATCGCCAGACGTGTATTGTTATTTCCTGGAAGAGGTCGTCGCGGTCCATGGTTGTGGTAGCGTATGCACGGATGACCTTAAAGAGCAATCCTTTATGTTGGTTGAGCCATGATTCAAAAATATGTTTTTGTTCAGCGTCCGTCACGTTAGCGGTATTTGATGCATTAGTACAGGTATGGCGGTGGTTTCTTACACTGTCCGAAGATATTTTTAATATAATGCTATACTCGTCACGTTCGTGATTTTTCAAGTGTTATGGTAGGTTGATAAAGTTGTTCGCATCGTCGTTAGGTGACAGCATGTCTCGCGGAATATTGATGGGGCAGCTTCAATGGACTGTGTTTCGTAATTTCGTTTTGCCGGTAGCAGTCCCCGATAAGCTTGCTACGGGTCGTTTGTGATTGTTGATATTAGAAATCATTCTATCCCATAACCGAACACCCTCATCCATAACCGCACAGGGCGTGGTTGCAAGAAACACCCGTAGCGGTGTTGAAATGGCTTTTCTGGAGTACTGGCATTAATTTAGCATATTCGCCTCGCTATAAACGTTAAACTATGTTCTTTATAAACTTGAAGGGAGCCTGGCGTAATCTGTTGCGGTATCCATTCTCGTCGGTCATCAACATTTTGGGGTTGGTCACGGGCATTACGTGCTGCATTTTTATCGCGCTGTATGTATGGGGAGAGTATCAGGCCAATACCTTCCATGCAAATAAGGATCATATTTTTCGGGCGCAGATGGTGTCGCCTGATAACGGTCGGGCTGGGGCTTCAACATCGTATCCGTTCGGAACTTCGCTACAAAATGAATTCCCCGATGTTCGGAAGATTGCGCGACTCGGGCAGGATAACGTTTCTGTTCGCGTTGGCGAAGACGCCTATTTTTATGAAACCGGCTTTTTCTGGGCCGACTCTACATTCTTCCAGGTATTTAGCTTTCCGGTGGTAAAGGGCAATGCTGCTACAGCGCTTAACGATCCGCGTAGTATTGTACTGACCGAGTCGATGGCGGCCAGGTATTTTAAAGATGCCGACCCTATCGGCAAGACCATGGATGTGAAGATTTACGATGGCGACCGGAAAATTACATTCACGGTTACCGCTGTCGTTCAGGATCTACCCCGTACGTCGGGTGTGCAGTTTACCTTTCTGGCGCCAATGCGCACTGCGATGCAGCTTTATCCGCAGTTTGAAAATTTCTGGAACCTGAGTTGGGTATCGACGTATGCGTTGATTGATAATGTAGGGGTGGTACCCTCAATAGAACAGTCGGCAAAAGCTTTTTATACAAAATATGCAGGAGAGAGTTTCAGTAAGGCAGGGCTTGAATTACAGCCGCTGTCGGATTGGCGTTTGTATTCGGGCCACGTGGGGCATGAGCTTACCGATGGTATCGTGAACATCTATGTGTTTATCGTAACGGGAGCGCTGATCTTTTTGCTGGCCTGTGTGAATTACGTTAATATCTATACCGCCCGTGCTGAACTGCGCAAGAAGGAGATTGGCGTACGTAAGGCGCTTGGGGCGTTTCGTAGGCAGTTGTTTATCCAGTTTATGATCGAGTCGTTTTTAACGGCGGGTATTGTTATGGTGCTGGCGTTCGGTATTGTATCGATCGTGCGGCCGTGGGTGTTGGGATATATCGATAATACAGCAGTACTGTTCTCTGCGTTTGTATTGCCGGTAGCCTTTCTGGCGGCCATGGTGCTGATTGGGCTGGTTGCGGGTATGTATCCGGCGGTGGTGCTTTCAGGATTCAAAGCTCTCGAAGCGCTGAAAGCAAAGGGCCGCGCGGTAAAGGGTTCTGCCATCAATTTGCGTCAGGCGCTGGTGGTATTTCAGTTTACAATCTCGATTGCCCTGATCGCCGGCACGTTTATGATACGGAAGCAGGTGCATTACCTGAAGCATGCCGACCTTGGTATGGCCACTGATCAGCTCATTGTGATACCGGTTGATGACCGGGAGTTACAGAAACGTATGGCATCTATACACGATTTAATGGCCAGTACCCCTGGCGTTGAAACTGTATCGGCAACCGGAGAGAGCTTTCCGGCGGCAATGAACTTTACGGCGGGGCTACGCTGGCCCGAGTGGCAGGAGGGCGATGAAAACGGCATCTCCGTGGTATCGGTAGATGCCGATTACTTCACAGTGCTTGACGCCACATTCTTGGAGGGCCGCAACCTGTCAAGCGAGTTTACCAGCGACGATTCCAGTGCGGTCATTATTAATGAAGCAGCGCGTGTAGTTCTGGGCGGCCAGTCTGCCGTAGGACGTGAGATATCTATCGATGGTCTTCGTAAAACCGTGGTAGGGGTCGTAAAGGATATTCACCATCAGTCCTTGCACCAGAAGGTGGCCCCGGTGGCGTATTTCCCGATTCCCGCGCCCAACCGTGCCTGTTCAGACAACCTGGTTCTGAAAGTAAACCCGGCAAACCTGCCTGCCACACTGGCGTCGTTAAAGCAGAAATGGGAAACGCTTACCGACGACCGCCCATTTGAATATCATTTCGTAAACGAAGAGTTTCAGCAGGCCTATGCCCAGGAAGAAAAGTTCCTGGCGCTGTTTGAGGTATTCTCAGGGCTGGCCATAGTTATTGCCTGCCTGGGGTTAATGGGGCTGTCGTCGTTTGTGGTGAATACCCGGGCGAAAGAGATTGGCATCCGCAAAGTGCTGGGGGCGTCCGTATCCCAGATTCTGTTTATGCTTACCGGTGGCTTTTCGATACCGATTGTTATAGCCTTTTTGATCTCGGCTCCCATAGTATACTATGTAATGTCGGGCTGGCTTAAGAATTTCGCCTACGGGGTCGGGGTAGACCTGCTGTTGATCGGCGTAGCCGGTCTGCTGGCGTGGGGTATAGCGTTTATGTTCATCGGTGCCCAGGCATGGCGTGCGGCCCGGGTGAACCCTGTAAAGACTTTAAAAGACGAATAAGGCCTGCGTTGAGGCCTGATTAAACAAAAAAGCCTTACTGTTTGTTCAGTAAGGCTTTTTTATGGCTCTTATTAACTGGATTTTGCCTGATTACCGTGTTCTGTTTTTAACAGGTACAGGAATCGGCTGTAGCTTCACAGACCTGTTTGAAGATTTAGGATTCAGATAAGCTGCTAGCCTTTCGAGTACACTTCCCAATGCTTTAATGATCGATTCCATAAACTTGTTATTCTAGTGTTAAATAAAGAAACGAATTTTTATGGTAAATAGTTGTATTTGGTCAAATTCATTTCAGGCACGGATTTGGCAAGTGCAGATTTGGGACGTGTTGAACGGCGCTTATTATCGTGCGAATGGCGAATTTCACTACTTTCGAGGCCAGATGGATTGATCGTATAAATGCCATCATATAATGAAACTCAAGTGTGGACTACTGATTATATTCCTGATAGCCTTATCGTGTACAGTAAAGAAGACAATAGCTGTTGAACAAAGCTCAGAGCTGGGTTCGGAAGTTGTCTATGATACCACGTTGACTATTGATTCGCATGTATACAACGTTACTGGATTGACCGGCGGACCCCTTTTTATAGCAGATGCTAAGGGCGATACATTACTTAAAGAAGAAACAGCTTCAGACGCCTGGTTCGAACGGTTTAACGATGACGACTATCCGGATCTTCGCGTAATGTATATGACGAACGTTCCTGATATTGGCAATGTATATCTGTATGATAGCGGCAATCATGCCTTTCGAAAGATCGATGACGTTTCTCATTTTCCGGCCGCACAACGTCTGATGAATACAGCCTGCTATTACTCATATCACCGTAGCGGCTGTGCCGATCAAAATTGGGGTAGTGAATTGTTTATTATTAAAGATTTCAAAACGTATTGTATCGGCCGTATAGAAGCCTATGGATGTGCGAACGGCGAAGGCGATCCGAAAGATGGTATATACGTCTATAAACAACATGGTGAGAATGATGAGGGAATTTTAATTCATACGATTCCCATCGATACCATTGGTACTTACGAAGATTATAAATGGGGTTTTATTGCTGATTACTGGACGAAGCAATATCGCTTGTTTTGAAAATGTCCAAAACCATTAGCGGCGTTCTTTTATTACCTTTGTTCCGCGACTATGTTATACAGGTTTCCTCCTTCGCCATCTGAAGCCCATGACCCATCGTTTCTGGTGGGCCAGCAGGAAACATTTGCCAAGCTGAAAATCGAATCCAAGGCTGGTAACCGAACCGTGCTGATGACGGAGCATACGCTGATTTTTGTTTTGAAAGGGGTGAAGTTGCTCCATGTTGGTGCAGAAACACTTCGTGCCTTTCCGGGCAGTGTTGTATTGTTGCGTAAGGGTATCTATGTGATGGCCGAGTACATTGAAGAGGGCCTCGACTTCGAAGCGCTTATGTTGTTTTTGCCGGCCAGGACCCTGCGTTCGTTTGCTACAGAGGGTATACTGAAGCCTCGGGTTGACCGGCAGACCGATCGTTGTGTGATGTTCCCGGTTACCGACCTTATCGCAGAATTTAGAAACAGCTTTCGCCGGTATTTCGTAAATACGCCGCATAACTACGAAGCACTATTGCCGCTTAAGCAGAAAGAGATACTGCTGCTGCTCATGTCTGGCCCGCATGGCGATGTTGTGCACGATTTTATAAGCTCGGCAATCAGCTCCGAAGATGCTGATGTAGAGTATATTGTCAGTACTTATTTACTTCAGCCGGTATCGATCGCAGAGTTGGCAGATCTGGCAAATTGTAGCTTAGCCAAGTTCAAGCGTGATTTTCAACGGCGTCATGGCACCTCGCCACGGGCATGGATCACCAGTCGCAGGTTAGAGCATGCCGCCATGCTTTTGAAGAATACCGACCGTACCGTAGGAGAGGTGGCCGATGCTTGTGGTTTTGAAAGCACATCACATTTTATCCGGCTGTTCCGCAAGGCGTACGGCATTACTCCTGGCGAGCAACGAGCCAAACAGACTATTCATTGAGCCATTCAGGCTAACCGGCCCCGGCCTTGTGCCGCTAGTTTTGCCGGAAAGCAAAAGCTATGAAAATTTTAATGGTTGGTGGTCAGGGTACCATCGGAAGAAGAGTGGCTGCGGCGTTGGGTGTGAAGCATCAGGTTATTATAGCCGCCCGCAGCAGTGGTGACGTTCGTGTTGACATTGCCGATCCAGACTCGGTTGCGGCGTTGTTCGAGCAGGTTGGTGCTATCGATGCCTGCGTCTGCACCGCCGGTACAGGCTATTACGGCTCTTTTGAAACAATGACGCACACCGATATGCTGCCGGGCATACAGGGTAAGCTTATCGGGCAGATGAACCTGGTGCTTATCGGCAAACGTTACTTACAGCCCGGTGGTTCGTTTACGCTCACAAGTGGTATAGCGGCAGAGCATCCGGCACGGAACGGTACGTGCGTGGCTATGATCAACGGCGCAGTGAATAGTTTTGTACTGGCAGCGTCGCAGGAGCTTACACATGACCGACGGATCAATGTTGTAAGTCCGGGATTGGTGGAGGATAGTGCAGAACGGTATGGTGCGTTCTTTCCCGGTTATAATCTGGTGCCTATGCAGAAGGTTGTTAATGCGTACATCCTAAGCGTGGAGGGAGCTGTGAATGGCCGAATACTGAAGGTGTATTCCTGATAGGGTGAAACAGCACCGACGTTTCCAGTGAATTCATGATCTAAATCAGTTTTCCAAATAAAAGATAAAGATATCTTTTATTACTGAAACGAATTTGGGAGCTTTACCGTGTAATTCAGCAGAACGAAAGCCAATGTTTTCAAAAGCGTGTGAGTATGCGATCCGGGCGATGATGTTTGTGGCCCAAAAGTCTAAGGCCGGAGAGCGCGTGGGCATTAAGGACATCACAAAGGGAATTGATTCGCCTGAGCACTTTGTTGCCAAGATTCTGCAGGAGTTAAGCCGTAAAGGTTTGCTGCAGTCGGTAAAGGGACCGAACGGTGGGTTCTATATGGACCCGGCCAATATGCGGGTTACGCTGGCAGAAGTCGTATCGGCTATTGATGGCGATCAGCTTTTTAGCGGTTGTGGTCTGGGGCTGCGGGAGTGCAATGAAAAGAAACCCTGCCCCATACACGACGAGTTCAAAATTGTTCGCACCAAGCTGAAGAATATGCTTCAGACCACGCAGATCGGTGAGTTTACAGAGAATCTGGAAAAAGGGTTTACGTATTTAAAGCGGCCGTAGTTAGAATTTGAAACCGGCGGATCGCGCCGAAATTTTTTATATCTATAAAGGACAAAATACTCTTTTATTGTGTGTTTTGTTGCTGGTAACGAGAGTTGGAAGAGGGGAGGGCGTTAGTAAAGGTGCGCTGTTTTAGGTTCCAGCGTAGTGGAGACCGGTGCTGCTTACGGTAACGTGCCGTTGCCGGAGCAGCCCGGGATTCTGATTGCTTGTGAGATTGATAACATCTATACGAGTATGAAAACAAGTTTGGATCACGATATCGCGAAGCGCTATTGGCCTGGTATTACAAAAAATATAAGACTATGAAAACAGACGTCCGGAATATTGACGACATAAAGGTATTGGTGGATACATTTTATGCGAAGGTTCGTGTAGACGGTTTGCTCGGGCCCGTTTTTGCGGCGCGTATACAAGACTGGGGGCCGCACCTGGATACTATGTATCGGTTTTGGAATGCGGCGTTGTTTGGCGTGCGCGAGTATGTGGGGAATCCTTTTGCCAAACACGCGCCACTTCCATTAGAGTCAAAGCACTTCGAGCAGTGGATAAACCTGTTCTACGAAACGCTTGATGAGCGCTTTGAAGGTACGGTTTCAGACGAAGCAAAGCATAAGGCAGCATTGATGGCCCACACATTCTATAGCCGCATCGAGGCAGCGCGTCCACAACGTCCGTTAAGTGATCTTCCAAAGATATGAGCAGCGAGTTAAGGTTTATCAAAATCGCGGTGCCGTTAGTGTGGGTGGGTTTTGTAGCTGCCATAAGTTTTATGGAAGCCTGGCTCAAGTTTACGGTGCCCGATGTTACGCTGGCTATCGGGCTTGGCATTGGCAAAGTGGTGTTTGGTGCGTTGAACCGGGTGGAGATTTTTTTCTGTGCGCTGCTGCTCGTCCTACAGCGCCGTGTAAGGTGGGGCACCGATGCGTATTTCTTTGTGGTGGCGCTAATTGTCGGCGTGCAAAGCCTGTATATGTTGCCGGCGTTAACGGCTCGGATTGAAATGTACCAGGCTGGTAACATACCGCCGCCGTCTGACCTTCATGTGGTTTATGTGGCGCTGGAAGCTGTGAAGATTGCGTGTCTTTTAATCTACGGAACTAAACAATTAACGTATGGAAAATTTAGTAAACCTATCGCTGGGTGAAATTGTAAAGCAAAACTATAGAGCCTCCGTGGTGTTTGAACGATACGGTCTGGATTTTTGCTGTATGGGCAGCCAGCAACTTGGTGAGGCCTGCCAGGCAAGCGAGATCAATACGGCAGAGGTGGTGCAGGCGCTGAATGCCCTGAGCGAAAACGAGGAGGCTGCTACAAACTTCGACGCCTGGCCGCTGGACCTGCTGGCCGATTATATCTACCAGCGTCATCACAAATATGTTGAAAAAAAGACGCCACTGATTAAAGGCTATCTTGATAAGATCTGTAGTGTGCATGGCAAGCGGCATCCGGAGCTTGAAGAGATTCGTGCGATATTCTATGAGTCGTCGGGTGAGCTGGCGGTGCACATGAAGAAGGAGGAGCTTATGTTGTTCCCGTACATCAAACGTATGGTGGCGGCACAGGCAAAAGGCGACGATGTGCAGAGCCCGATGTTCGGCAGTGTGATAAGCCCGGTAGAGGTAATGAAAGCCGACCACCGCGACGAAGGCGAGCAGCTTCAGCGTATGGCCACATTAAGCAATGCGTATACGCCGCCGGCAGATGCCTGCAGTACCTATACCGTGACCTATAAGATGCTGAAGGAGTACGAGAGGGATATGCACCTGCACATTCACCTCGAAAATAATATATTGTTTACCAAAGCCGTTGCGCTCGAAGAGCTGCTGCGCAAGAAGGTTTAATCACCGTATGGAAAGTCAGACAACCGATGTTCATATTTCTGTTACCTGGAACGGCGTACTGCACACGTTCCAGGTAAAACCGTATGCATACCGCAGCTTGATGGCGCTGATCTATGATAAGATCTTTATAGAGAACTTTGGCGAGTGTAAGGGTATTGGCCGTTGTGGTACATGTCATGTGCATGTATTGAGTGAACATCCGGAGTTGTTGATACGCCAGGGTAACGAGGTAAATACGCTTGGCAAGATGCCGGTTACGGCAGCCAATAGCCGGTTATCCTGTCACATACCATTGGATGCTTCGGTTGATGGCCTTCATGTTGAGGTTGTGAACGATGATGACCTGGGCTTGTATTGACTTTTGTTGTATTACGGTCTGAGTTGACCTTGTAGCAGGTAGCCGGATACGCGGAAGCCGGCCTTTAGTAATGTGTATTTCGAGGCCTGGTTGCGAACGTTGCATCGTGCGGCCGGAATGAGTCCTGTGTTTCGGGCTATCTTTTTTAGCTCCTGTACGAGGAAGCTGCCAAAGCCCTGGCGGCGGTAAGCCTCGAGTACGTCCATGTAGATATCGGCATAGGGTGCGTTGTAGTTTAGCATCATACCGCCACGCGCAATGATGTGGCCGTGGTGCTGTAGTACGTAGCCGCCCATTTCGTCGGCATTCTTTAATTCCAGTTCTTCCCTGAAAAAGGTTACTTCCGGAGCCTGCCATGCGGTAGACTCGTGGTCTTCAAACAGAATGGCCTGGGTGCAGATGTTGTATGCGTTTTCGAAGAAGAGCGCGGCCAGCATGAGGTCATTGGTCTGGCATTCAATGTACGGAACTTTGACAGCGTCGCGGAACATCTGAAAGATGGTTCCTGCCCAGCGGCGGAACATGGGCAACAGGTAAAACTCAAAGATGCAGTCGCGGTCTTCGCGATGGTCTTTGCCCCATACCGAGCCATAGCCGGTGGGTTTGTCTTCGTACAGAAAGAGGTAGGTGTCTGCCCAGCCGTAGTGGTGGCACTTGTTGTGAATAAATTGAATCTCAGTCTCATCGAGGAACGCCTGCCGCAATGCCTCAACCATCGTAAGCTCTACACGTACGACGGAAAAGTTTAAGGTGTGCACGGCGGTACTCATAGCGTGTTGTTCGTAAGCAGTAGATGTTTTGTGGGTTCGTACCTGATTTCAGGGGCGTAAGGAATATGCTATATAAAAGGTACGATGCAACACGCACTAATAAAATGATACGCGCGTGAATATCTTTCGCCTACGTTTGCGGGCTTGGGGTGTTTATGGGAAGTGTTGAGTGAGTTATGTATGACGCTTACTTCGCGTAAGCTTTGCCGTTAAAGGTGTACGTTAGCCATTGGCCTGTGGGGGCGCCGTCTTTAAGTTGGGGAATACGGATAGTGCGTCGGTCTGCAGGAAATTCTATGTCCAGTTCCGTCTCCCCTTCGGTGTATTGGCTGCGGTCGTAGAAGAGTTTGTGGTTACCATCGGTCGTGGTTTGTACAGTGTCGAGAGCGTTGTTCGTGATTCGGAAGGCCTGGAGTACGCGGTAAGGTAACTGGTTCGATGCCTGCCCGTGACCATAAGCAAAGTACGTCGGTGTTCCATCCGTAGCGGTAAGTGCGTACAATTTGGTAAAGAATACCTGGTAGAATGTTTCTACGTTAAAGTATTTGATGTGTGCGCCGGTTTCTGTTTGGTAGATGGCAACGGTTGTAAAGTCAATCATGGTGCCGCCCATCTGGGTGTTCCACGATGCGAGGCAAAGTTTCTTGTCGTCGGAGAGAAGGTACGAGAAGCTGAGATCTTTGTTCAGGTCTACGTGCTGGTAGCGATTGTCTTTGGCGAGTGCCTGGAGTGTGCGAAAGATATTTTCGTTCAGGCTATCCAGTCCGTCAAAGGTTTGGACTTCGTAACGAATGCTGTCGAGAAGGCGAACCTGCTGGTGAATGTAACGACGGGTGGTATCATCCGATGGTGCTGTTGTTGTTGCCGATTCGGAAGGAGGACGGTTGCAACCAAGGATCAGCAGACTGATGGCGCTAATGAGGATGGCGTATTTCATGGATGACGGGATTGTGTTGTAAAGTAAAAAGGATTCCCCGTTACCAGGGAATCCTTCTGTATATGTTTTCGATATCGTTTACTTCTTACCTATCCGGTATAGGCGGCCCTGGTCGGTAACGGCGTAGAGTGAGCCGTCTTTGCCCTGGGTTATGTCGCGGAAGCGTTGTTCTTCGGCGGAGAGGATGCGTTCTTCGCCGGTTACTTTGTTGTTTTCGATTACGAGGCGGGCGATGTGGTTGCCGCTGAGGCAGCTTATAAAGAGGTTGTTCTTCCATTCGGGAATGCTGTCGCTGGTATAGAAGGTCATGCCGCTGGGAGAGATAACGGGATCCCAGTAGTATGTGGGTTGTTCGAGGCCGGCTTTCTGTTGGATAGAGTCGCCGATCTTTTTGCCGGAGTATTCGATGCCGTAGGTTATGGTAGGCCAGCCGTAGTTTTTGCCGGCTTCTATGCGGTTGAGTTCGTCGCCGCCACGTGGGCCGAATTCGTTTTCCCAAAGGTCGCCGGTGGTGGGGTGAAATGCTACGCCCTGTACGTTACGATGGCCGTACGACAGTATTTCGGTGCGCGTGTCGGCCTGACCTTCGAAAGGGTTGCCGGGAGCGGGTTTGCCGTCTTTGGTGATGCGGAGCACTTTGCCGAGGCCTGATTTAACGTCTTGTGACTGAGGGCGGGTTTCGAGGTCGGAGCGTTCGCCGGTGGTTACGATGAGGTGTCCTTCTTTAGTGAACAGTACGCGGCCACCGTAGTGCAGTGTGCCTTTATAAGCGGGTGTGGCGCGGTATATTACCGTGGTGCCTTCGAATTTGGTTTCGTCTTTCGAGAGTTTGCCTTTGGCTACGGCGGTAAGGTTGCCTTCGGGCAGCGGCTCGGAGAAAGCCCAGTATACGATACGGTTTTTCTCGAAGTCAGGGTCAAGGCAAAGGCCGAGGAGGCCGCCCTGATCTTCGGCGTTTACTTTGGGAATGCCTGTGGTGATGGGGGCGCTAAGTTTGCCATCGGTGCCGGCAATGCGCATGCTCCCTTCTTTTTCGGTTATGAGCAGGCGGCCATCGGGCAGTGCGGTAACACCCCAGGGGCGCTTCAGTTCTTCGGTAAGTATTTTGCCTTCATAGGGCGTGCTGGTAGTGATAGCGCCTATGCGGGTCTGACCTTCAAAAGCCGATTTGTAGTCGGAGTTAGGTTTCTTGGTTTCAACCGACACGGGAGCCGTTGTGGTACTGTCGGTTTTGGTTGTTGTGTTTTCAGTAGACTGCTTTCCGCACGACGCGAGGGCCAGGGCAGTTGCAGCAAGAATAACGTGATTGAGTTTAAGCATGGGAGACCTATTATTTTAAAAGGGTGAGCCAAGGTATATAAAAAGCCGGCATACGGCCAAACAGATTTATCCGGACGCGTGTGTATCGGTGTCGGTTGTTTTGTAGAGCACACTATTCAATTAGTTAGTGTAAGTATCCGTTTACACGTTTACTTTTTGCTGAACCATATTTCGTAGTGGCGTGGGCGGTTGTTGTTTTTGAGATTTACGAAGCGCGGTGTTTTTCGGAAGGCGGTAGCCGTTTCGATGCCGGGTACTTTTTGTATAAGGTGTAGCAGACGTGTCGCTTCGTCTTTCTCGTCCGCGCGGAAGTATCGTACTTCGGTAGAGTCGGGGAAGGTGGCTTTCTTCGAGGCGTTCTCAATGCCGGGTGCCAGGAATTTATTCTGGTTCAGGTGGTTCTCCAGTGCTTTGGCTACGGGGCGCTGGTCTTCGCCTGCAATCTGTATGTATACGCGGGGTGGCAGTGTGCCTTCGGTTGTGATTTGTTGTGCGGTAGTGGGGGCGTCGAGTACGGTGGCGGCGGCTTTGCGCTTTTCATTAAACTCGATGGCGGCTGTAAGGGGCAGGGCGGGTGTGAGTACGATGCCTTCGAGGGCCGATTCCAGTTCAGGGGGTAGCTGGCCGTTCTGTTTCAGGTATTTGGTTACTTCTATGGCAATGCGCCACTTCTTTTCTTCGTCGCTGGTGAGGTAGGGTAGTAGCAGTGTTACCATCGATGCATTGCGGTGTGCCGCTTCGAGGGCTTCTTCTTTAAGGCGCTCTTCTTTTAGCGCGGCGGCTTCTCTTCGGTCGTTGGCTTCCTGTATACGTTCTTCGCGTTGACTGTATAGAAAGGTTATCAGTCCTACGACGCATGTGGAAAAGAACCAGATGCCGAAACTGCTGTTGGCGAACTTCCAGAATCTGCCGGGTGATTTTTGGCGTGGGGCATCGAGGTCGGCCACTACCTGACGGCGGTATAACTCTTCGGCATGAATGCGAAGCTTTTCCGATTCGGGGAGTTCGAAGTTGTCTGGGGACATATAAACTGATGGAGAGGCGAGAGGAGCTAAGGTACGGCGTGGGCTATGTGAAAGCAACGGCGGCGGCAGGGTTGGCGATGAACAGACAGATATTCCGGATGAGCTCAGGGATGTACGCGGCCACGAGACAGATTGTCTTTTTTTGGATGCTCTTCGGTGAAATTGAGCAAGATCAGTGGCTCTATTTTCATACGCTATCCATGCTCTACCTCTTTGGTGGTGTGAGTATATGACAAATTATCTTACTGGTTTAGACTGGGTGGATGGGAATCTTGTTCAGATCGTTTTGATGAAGCAGACGATGCGGTTTGTTTCTGTGAAGCCGAGGTGTTGGTGCAGGTTTATGCTTGTGGCATTGTGGAGCTCGGTATCGGAGGCAAGTTCGTGGCAGCCGTGCGTCTTTGCCCAGACTATGCCTTTATTGATAAGTTGTTTGGCTATGCCTTGTTTCTGCCAGGCCGGTTTTACATATACGGCTTCGAGGTAAGCGGTGGGCGACGCACTGGCGCCTTCAACATAGTCGGTGCGTAATGTCAGGTGTACGAAACCGATGTATTCCTGGTCTGCTTTGGCGAGGTAGGCTATTTCGTTGGTGGCGGTGGTTATCCCTTGGCTGGCTTCGAGTTCCTCGGTGAGATTGCATTCGGGCCAGAGTTCGAGCGTAAGTCGGGCAAAGTGTTCTGCGTTGGATGAGGTTAGCGGCTCAATGGTCATGTGAAATTACGTTTTTGAATCAGTGGCGTGCGAAGATACTAAACGGGCGAAAAGGCTGGTTTGCCGGGGTGGGCAATGGCGCAAACGTACTCAGGGCTGATTTCGGTTAGGTTTTTCAGTTTTCGGCTAAAAAGTTCATAGAAAATGGTGGAGGCTGTGTATACTTGCGATTATTTTTAATCAATCTAAATAAATGTCTGTGCTTCGGCGGGTGTCCAGTGTTGTTCTGGTGGGTTTATTCTTGTGTTTTTCACCTGTTTTAAAGGGTCAGACTGCGTCAGGGACAATTTCGGGCACGGTTACGGATGCCACGGGAGCGTCGTTGCCGGGCGCTACAATTGTGTTGAAGGGTACGACGGCGGGCGCGATTACGGATGCTCAGGGTAAGTTTGAACTGCGCCAGGTGCCGGCAGGGTCGGTTACGGTGGTGGTGTCGTCGTTGAGTTATCAGGGGCAATCGCAGACGGTTATGTTGAAGGGAGGGCAGACGCTGTTGCTTACGTTCGCGCTGGCTGAAAGTGCCAATGATCTGGAGGAGGTTACGGTTACCGGTAAGGCGCAGGTTGCCGAAATTAAGGAGCAGGCATTCAATGTGAACGCTATCGATATGAAGCCGCTGGCTAACGTAACGGCCGATCTCAGCCAGGTGTTGAACCGCAGCACAGGTGTACGGATACGTGAGGAGGGCGGTCTTGGTTCTGCTATCAGTTTTTCTCTCAATGGTTTTACGGGCCGCCAGGTGAAGTTCTTCCTGGACGGTATACCGATGGACAATTTCGCTTCGTCTCTTTCGCTCAACAATATTCCGGTTAACATGGTAGATCACGTTGAGGTTTATAAGGGTGTGGTGCCGGTGTGGTTGGGAACGGACGCGTTGGGCGGCGCGGTGAATATCGTGACGACGCAACGGAAGAATTTTCTGGACGCGTCGTATTCGTATGGTTCATTCAACACACACCGCGCGTCGTTGAACGGTGCGTTTACCGATACGAAGACGGGGTTTACGGTACGGTTGAATACGTTCTATAATTATTCGGATAATAACTACAGGGTGTTTGTGCCGGTGGTTGTGGGTACGACGAAGCTTCCGGAGCGTTGGGTACGACGCTTTCATGATAATTACGAATCGGAGACGGTGAAGGCCGAGGTGGGTGTGACGGGTAAGCGGTATGCGGACCAACTGTTGTTTGGTGTTATTGCTTCGGGCAACGATAAGGACATACAGACAGGTGTTACGATGAACCAGGTTTATGGTGCGATGACGCAGCGCAGCCGTGGTTACATTCCCACGGTTCGGTATAAGAAGGCCGATTTTTTGGTTCGTGGTCTTGATGTTAATGTTTACAGCGCGTATAATATCTCTACGCAACGCCTTGTGGATACGACACGGGCGAAGTATAACTGGCTTGGCGATGCCGATACAACGGATTGGGTAATACCAGCAGAGCGGTCGCGGTCGCGGTTGCGTATGAAGGATCGCGAGTGGCTGGCTACGGGTAATGTGAGTTATCGTATTTCGGAGCGGCATTCGCTGGCGTTGAACTATGTGTTTACAGACTTCTCGCGCGATACGTTCGATCCGGAGGATCCTGATAATATCGGGAATCAATACCCGCAGCAGTTCTCGAAACATGTGGCTGGTCTTGCGTGGAAGATGGATCTCACGGATAAATGGTCTACCAGTGTTTTTGGAAAGTATTATAGTATGCGTGGTGAGGCGTATGAGTTGGAGGATGTATTGAATTCGAATGCGTACGTGCGTGTGGCGACGCAGTTTGATAAGCCTGGATATGGCATTGCGTCTGCTTATTTTATTCGGGAGGGCTTGCAAGTGAAAGCTTCTTTTGAACATACGTATCGTTTGCCTGATCCTACCGAGATGTTCGGCGACGGGTTGTTCAATGTACGCAATCCTGGATTAAAGCCTGAGGAGAGTGACAACGTGAATCTCGGTGCTGTTTGGAATGTATGGCGTACCGAGGATCATAGTGTGACGTTTGAGTCGAACCTGATCTATCGTAAATTAAATAACCTGATTCGTAAAGGGCTGTCGCAGCCTGTTACACAGTCTGAGAATGTTGGTGTAGCCCGTACGATGGGTGTTGAGGGAGAGGTTCGCTATTCGTGGAAGGGTATTATCAATGCGAGCGCGAATGTTACGTTTCAGGATATTGTTGACCAGGCGGATTCTCTTTCTGCTCCGGTTTACGGCGGTGGTGATCGGCAGCGGAATTTTCATAAGGGCGATCGTTTGCCCAATACGCCTTACTTATTCGGTAATGCATTTGTTAGCGCGGTAATCCGGAAGGCCTGGTTTGACGATGCTACATTATCGTTCGATTGGGGGCTGAACTACGTTCATGAGTATTACCTGGGGTGGCCGAGTTTAGGGACGTCAGGCGATAAGGTTGTAATACCTCAGCAGCTTGCGCAAAATATAGGTGCTACGTATTCGTTGAAAAACGGTAAGTATAATATTTCCGTCGAATGTCGTAACGTCACCGATGCGAAACTTTACGATAACTATTTGCTTCAAAAACCCGGTAGAGCATTCAACGTTAAGCTTCGTTACTTTATCGCCCGGTAGGGCATTTCTTGTCCGGTAGAACAGAGAATAACTTTATACTAAATCTATACACACTATGTTTTCTTTAAAAAAACTATTATCCATATGTCTTGCAGCGACGCTTCTTTCGGCCGTAGCGGCGTGTAGCGATGATGACGACGATACTGTGCGTCAACCTGGTGAATTTGCAGTGGCCGTATCGGTATATACGGGACCCGGTAGTTTCGATTACACATATTATGTGGTGCCGGCTGTTGATCTGATGACGGGTAAGATTACAACACGTAAAAATGGTGTTGAGCAAGCCGGTTATACAGACTACACCGCGGCAAACGGTAAGATCATAAGCTTTGGTGGCTCGGGCGAACAGTCAATTAAATCAATTGAAAAAACGGATGATGACCGTGTGGTGCTTAACGGCGACAAGTCTGTATTTCCAAGGGCCATCAGCGGCATTACGCAGGTTGATAATAATACATTGCTGGCTGCATCTTTTGCAGGCAACGAGGCAGCAGGCACAAGTGCTACGTTCTATACGCTGAATGTTAATACCAACACGGTTACAAGTACAGTCAATGTGTCGCAGACTGCATTGTCAAAACTTGATTGGGTTAATTACTCCGGCATGGAAGTAAAAGAGGGCAAGGCTTACGTGTCTTTCTATCTGAATAACACCGCCACGTTTGCTACTCAATATACCGATACAGCATATGTAGCGGTATATAACTATCCTGCAATGACGTTAGATAAAATCCTTAAGACTACTGCGGTAGGTCCTTTCGGTGGCTTCGGTACGCAAAACGGTCTTATCAAGACCAGCAGCGATGATATTTACGCGGTATCGGCAACGAACCCTGCTAATGGCTTCTCTCAGAAAACGAAGCAGGGTGGTATCCTAAAGATCGCGAAAGGTTCGTCGAATTTCGACGCGAATTATTTCTTCGCGATCGAAGGCATCTCTCACATCAAGTATCTGAGTGGAAATCTGGCATTGGCCGAGGTTCTTACTGCACCCATCGGTGAACAGAAGCAATGGGCAGATGGTCCGTTGAAGACGGTTATCATTGATCTGGTGAACAAGACGGTTAAGGATGTTCAAGGTATTCCATCGCATATGGGTAACGGTGGTCGCAGCTTCCCTGTTCTGTGGCACGATAATCTGGCCTATATGACTATTGCAGAGAGCGGTACCACGTTCGTTTACCGTATCGATCCATCGACATTAACGGCTACGAAGGGTGCTGAGGTTGAAGGTACTTTCGTTGCCGGTGTATTCCACTTTTAAGCGGATGCCGGTAGCGTTATAATATCATACATGTGATTATTTAAGCGAAGGAGGCCTTGTGCGTCATGTGCAAGGTCTCTTTATTTTACGGATTTTGTTTAACGGCTGGTGTAAGTGCCTTAAACATAGCGGTAAGGTTGTCTACAATAGTTATGTGCACATTACACACAGGGGCGGCCAGTTATCGTCGATTTATTTAAAATAACGACTGATCTTACTTTTGATAGAAAAATGGAGGGATTCGGGGCTGCCAATTAAGGTGCTTCGGCGTTGTAGCGTTAATTTTACAGGATGTTCGAAGCCCTCGCACTACTTTTTTCAGCGTTTCTGACGGTTGCAGAAGCTCCGCAAACGCTGCCCCAAGCCGATGCTGCTGTCGTGGTTCTTCAAAATGCCGATACCGCAGCGGTTGCGGCTTCGCTTTCCGACAGCATTGCCACGCCTGGTGTGGTAACGGCCAACGCGCTCATTGCGTATGCGCAAACGTTTAAAGGCACCCGTTATAAGTATGCCAGTGCCGATCCTGCAAAGGGTTTTGATTGCTCGGGTTTTGTTATGTATGTGTTCAATCACTTTCAGATGACGGTGCCCCGCAGCTCTATTGGTTATAGCAAGGTGGGGCAGGAGGTTGAGTTAAAGGACGCGCTGCCGGGCGATCTGATTCTGTTTACCGGTACCAACGCCAAGATCCGTAAAATAGGCCATGTGGGTATTATTACGCAGGCTAACGAGGACGATAGCATTTCATTCATTCATGCTAGCTCGGGAAAAGCCTATAGTGTAACGGAGACAACGCTTGGCGACCATTACAAGAAGCGCTTTATGAAGGTGGTGCGTTTGCTGCACTAATTCCGGTTTCTTTTTCCGCTCCTCACAATCCTCTCGGTCCTGGCATTTGTCAGGGAACAATTTATTGGCAATTCCGTATCTTTGGTAGACGCTATTTCTTGTGGCGTTATCGAGCGATAGATTCCATGCGGTACGGTGCTGTTCTGATTTTTTTCTTTTTATGTCTGGGCTGTAAGCACGAGGCACGGGTGTTGCCATCGGTTTCGTTTTATTACTGGCGCACTACGTTTGCCCTGGGCGACACGGAGCGAAAGGCGCTGCACGACTATGGTGTGAACCGGCTGTATGTGCGGTATTGTGATGTGGCGTTGAAGCAGGGCCAGGCCGTGCCGGTAGCTCCGGTTGTGTTTCAGGACGCGGTGCCCGACTCTATAGGCATTGTCCCGGTGGTATATATTCGCAATGAGGTTATGCTCGATCGACAGCTCAATCCGGCAGCACTGGCAAAGCAGATCATAGCCTACATCGAACAGATCAATACGTCGCGCGGCATCACTTCTTCGGAGATCCAGATCGACTGTGACTGGACGCTGGCCAGCCGCGATGCTTATTTTCGTTTTCTAACCGCCCTTCGCCAACCTGGAGGCTATGCTATTTCGGTAACGATCCGGCTGCATCAGGTAAAGTATTTTGCCAGGACAGGTGTTCCTCCGGCCGATCGTCGTGTGTTGATGTATTATAATATGGGGCACATTGACGGTGAGATTACCAGCTCCGTTTATGATCGTGCTACAGCGCTGGGTTACCTGGATCATGCCCGGGCCTATCCGCAGGTGCTGGAGGTGGCCTTGCCCGTGTTTACGTGGGGCATTCACCTTCGCGATAATCGTGTGATCGGGTTGCTGAACAAAACGGACGAGTCTGCCTTTCTTGGCGACCCTCACTTCGACCGCAAGACGGAGCCCTTCTTTGACGTTACTGAAAACGTGCTTAAGATGGGCCGGTATTTTAAACGTGGCGATCGCGTGAAGATCGAGACGGTCCGTGCCGATGACCTTCGCGAGATGGCCGATGATCTCGCCGATAAGTTACCGTATCCTCCTCATGAGATTGTTTTCTATGACCTCGATGCTTTTAATCTGAATCACTATCACTATGACGAAACTATACTTGAAGCTGTGCGCGGCGCTTTTTAGCGTGGCAGTACTTGTTGCTGTAACCTACGGTATTATTTATGCCTGTGCCGGCGGCGACTGGGACGAAGCTGACTGGGCTTCCGACTTTACACCGGAGGCATACGTGGGCGACGCTTACAAGCCGTTGTTTTATGCGCCAGAGGTGGTGTTCTATAACATCGGTTTCGATACGGAGCATATCAAGCGCTTTAACGATACGAGCTTAAACGACTGGTCGGATTACCTCAAGGGTAAACTTACGGCGGATCAGGTTGCCGCATTATTACTGAACGATGAGAAGGGAGCGGCTATCGGGCAATTGTATAGCGCACTTCAGCAGAAGAAGCAGCCTGCCGCACCCTATGCAAGCCTGAACCTTGGCGATGAGAAGGTGAAGGGTTTTGTTACGTTTATGCACCTGGCTAAACAGATCGAGTCGGCCAGTACGTTCTCTTTTGATTATTGGGATTATGAAGCGGCCAAGAAGGCTCCCGTGCTGAATGCTTCGGTTGTTGCACAAGCCGAGCGTCTTTATACTGAAACGAGCGATTCTTTCCGTAAGAACCGCTACTGGTTCCAGGCTGTGAAGGCACACTTCTATAGCGGCAACCGCCAGAACGTTATCGGCTTCTTCGAACGTACACAACGCGATGTGCCCCGCAATACGTTGTATTACCGCGCGGTGGCGTACGTAGCGGGTGCGCAGTATAAGGCTAAGAATTATACGGTGTCGAATTATCTGTATAGTGTGGTGTTTCACGGCTGTCCTGAGCTGCGTACGATGGCGGCGTATAATTTCCATCCACAAGAGCAGGCTGATTTTCAGGCAGCCCTGGCGTTGGCGAAGTCGGCCGATGAGAAGGCCGCGCTTTGGGCGTTGTTCGGATATTATGCCGACGAGGTTGTGGCGATCAGGGAAATTTATTCTTTGAATCCGAAGAGTGAGCACCTGGATTATTTGCTTACGCGGTTGGTGAATAAGGAGGAGGGGCGTTTGAATGGCCAGCAGTTCTCGTCTGCCGAGGCTTATCGTGCGCATGTTAAGACGAAGAGCAACAAAGAAGCTCTTCAGGTGGTGAGTACCATAGCCCGCGAGGGAAAGGTGAGTACTCCGCATCTGTGGAACCTGGCTGCCGGGTATCTGAATGTTTTTGCGGGTAATTACACGCAGGCGTCGCAGTTGTTTGACAAGGTGGAGAAGCAGTCGCCCAGGAGTGATTTAGCATCGGATCAGCTACGCATTCTGCGTCTTGTGAATACGCTGCACAGCACTACGAAGATGACCGCTGCGTTGGAGACCACGCTGCTGGGTGAGCTGGATTGGCTGTATAATGGCAAGCATACGGACGAGACGTTACGGTATTATCATGCGTCGACCTGGAGCAAACAATATATTTCGTCGTTGTACCGTCAGCAGGGTAATGTAGTATATGGCGAGCTGTTTAATCGTGATAAGACGTTTTATCACAAAGCCAGCAACCTGGAGGCGATGAAGACTTTTTTGAGTGTTAAAACGCGTACGCCCTTTGAGCTATTGGCCGAGCGGCTTTACGATGTTACGCTGACCGATATTTACGATTACCAGGGTATTCTGAGCGCCTACGCCGGCAAGCTCGATGAGTCGATTGCTCTTTTTGAAGCAGGTAAAGCCGGTCAGGCGCAATTGCAGGGTAATCCGTTTAACGGCAGGATAAAAGATTGCCATGATTGCGATCATGCCGCTGTGCAGAAGGTAACGTATACGAAGCTTTCGTTTATTCAAAAGCTGAAGGAGATGAAGGCTCTCGTTGATAAAGGTCAGGATGTTTATAACAACAGTCTGTTGCTGGGCAACGCGTATTACAATATGACGTTCTTTGGAAATGCCCGTGCGTTTTATTATAACAAGATTATCGACGAGTACGGTATCTACATCGGCGACTATTATGCGCCCCAGCTGTTACATTGCACTACCGCCGACCGGTACTACAAAATGGCCTTTGCCGCCGCTACTACCGACGAGCAACGCGCGAAATGTGCTTACATGATGGCGAAGTGCGAGCGTAATGAGAAGTTCAAGGGCGATCCATCTACTGAGTCGCTTGCCTGGGATGGCTTTGTGCAGCTGAAGACGAAGTATAAGCATACGAAGTATTACCGTGAGGTGCTGAACGAATGCGGATACTTTACGATTTATCTTAATCAATAATTTATATATGGAATCCACACCCATTTCCGTTGCCGGTCCGGCAGACGTTACCGCACTCGAAAGCCTTGTGAACAGTGCCTACCGTGGCGATAAAGCCCGTAAAGGCTGGACACACGAAGCCGATCTGCTGGGCGGTCAGCGAATCGATGCCGATGGTATTGCCGCGCTGCTTACGAACGAGCAAGCCACGCTGTTGAAGTATACCGATAACGGCCGTATTGTAGGCTGTGTTTGCCTCGAACAGAAAGGAACAAATCTATATCTGGGTATGCTCACTACCGATCCGGAGTATCAGGGCAAAGGTATCGGTAAGGCGATGCTTCAGGCTGCCGATCGCCATGCGGTGCAGCTGGGCTGTACGCTACTGGAGATGACGGTTATTACCGATCGCAAGGAACTGGTGGCGTGGTATGAGCGGCACGGGTATGTTAACACCGGGGTAACGAAGCCGTTTCCGCATAATGATGTGCGCTTTGGGATTCCGGTGAAGCCGTTGGAGTTTGTGGTGTTGGAGAAGGTTTTATAATTCGATATCAGCCCTTCGGCTTTTTTTGCATTCGGCTTCGGATGCGGCTCAGTGAAGGGCCTTCGATGCCCAGGTATGAGGCAATGTGGTACAAGGGTATCACGTTGCCGATATCGGGGTAGGCTTTTAGTAGTTCAAGGTACCGGTCCTCCGGTTTCATAAACAGCAGTTGCTCGGCGCCAGTCATGATTGCGTTAAGCATGGCTTCCGCGAATTTGCGGCCGAAGCGTTCCCACGCGGGAGATGTTTGATAGAGATGCTGTAGATCGTTGTAATGAATGTATAACACGCTGGCGTCGGTCATGGCCTCGGTGTAGTATTCGCAGGCGGTTTGGTTGAGGAAGCTTTTGAGCGAGGTCATGAATTGATCGCTTACAAAGAACATCATGTTTTTCTCTGCCTGTTTTGCTTCAATAAATTTATATACGCGGAACACGCCGGTGAGTACAAAGGCCATGTGTGTGCATACGTTTCTGTATTCGTTATAGAACTCGCCCTTTTTGTATTCGCGCGTTTTCCAGTAGGGGATAGAGCGAGCGAAGTCTTTTTCGGACATGCCGGAGAGGATGTTGATGGATTGTTGGAGACGTGGTAAGTGTTCCATTGTTAGTTACAGGGTGATGGTACGGGTGCGGAACGCATGGTGTTCGTTGTGTTCAATATAGCCGAGTTGGTTGGAGGTTAGGATGGTGTTGCCGATGGTGAAGTCGGGGACGACTTCGTGGCTGTGGCCGTGGATCCAGTAGTTGGCATTGGTCGTGGCGATGAGGTCTTGGAGTTCGACCATGAAGGCGGAGTTGAGGTCGCTGTGGCGGTATTTTTCGGGATAGTTCAGAGCGGTGGGGATGTGGTGCGAAACCACAACGGTTGGCTTATTGGTGGCTGTGTTGAGTTCGGTGGTCAGGAATGTGTAACATGCGTCGTGTAGTGCGTTGTAGGTTTCAATGGACAGCTTCTGGCCGTGGTGGCGGATCAGGCGGAAGTCGGCCATGGACTTTTGGATGATCAATGCTTTTGATTCATCTATTCTGGACCATAGTGTGGAGAATAGCAGACGTACACCAAGGTGTTCTACGGCGGTGTTGTTGAGTACGGTTACGTTGGGGCGTATGTTTTCCTGGAATGTGTTGCTTCGTTGTGCAATATCCCAGCGGTAATATTCGTGGTTGCCGGGAATCCAGTAGGTGTGTTGGAAGTTGTCTGACGTGAAGTCGAAGAAGGCTTTGGCTTTATCTATGGCGGCGAAAGGGATGATATCTCCGGCGAGGATGAGGATGTCGCCTTCTGGGGTGATGGGGTTTTGTTCAATGTATGCTTTGTTGGCGGGGAATTCGAGGTGGAGGTCGGAACAGTATTGGAGGTGCATTGTCTGAACAAGATTGGTAAGATTTATAAGATTACAACAGGATTAGGATTAAAAAAAGATTAGGGGATTAAAAGGGAGAGGCAAATTGTATAAGATTGGGTGTTATGAGGACTCGGAAGGAGAGGTGTGAGCCGGAGGCAGTTCTTATGCAATAAAAAAACGGGATACGTGCGGTGGCAGCGTATCCCGGGGAACCTGTATGAAAAATGTAGTACGATTTATTTGTGGGTGAGGCCTTTCCAGAAGGGGAGGCAGGAGATGGATATTTGAGCGTAGGGGACGACGGCTTGTTTGTTTTTGATGAAGGGCTCGCGGCTTTTATTTTGTTCGAGGATGCGCGAGTTGAGGGTTGATACGATGCCGCCGCCGAGGCTTAGGATGGTTTTTTTGGTGAGACGGTATTCGTAGGTGAGGCCGGATTTGAGTTCGAGTGTGGTGTAGATGGATTTCGTGGGCACACGGTCGTTTTTGAATTTGAACATGGCCATGTTGCCGCCGATGTCGTTGGAGATCCAGAGGAAGTGGCGTGGGGTGAGTTCTTTGCGGAGGGCTATGCGGCTGGGGTCTATAAAGAGCTCGCTGCCTTTGAAGCGGTGGGAGTAACGGATGTAGGGTATTACGGGTATGGGTGCCGTTGGGTCTGTGAGGACGAGGGCACCGATGGAGAGTGATGTTGTGCGGGTTTGTTTTACGGTTAGCGAGAGCAGGCCGGTGAATACGAGGCGGTATTGCCAGGTGTCGGGATCGGCTACGACGGACGCGGTGAAGGAGTAGGCGGCCATTTTTCCGAACAGCGAATCGAGGCGTGTGGCCGAGACGGATGTGCTGAGCATTGTTTTTTTGATGTCGCCGTTTTCTACGGGCACGGTGGGGTCGAAGCTCTCTACGTCGTAGAGGTCTATGATCTGGTGGCGTGCGCCGAAGTTTGCGCTGATGAGTGTTTTGCCGATGTGTGCCACGGGCACGTTGAACCATGCGGAGACGCGGCTGGTCTGGGTCTTGCCTTTAAATAACGGGTTGTTGTTGAGACGTGAACGGATGCTGCCGCTGCCGAAGGTTTCGAAGGTTACGCCGGCCTGGCGGATGATGGGCATTTTCAAAGCGGCCATGTCGATGTATGCGGCTTTGATGGAGTCCATGGCATGCTTCATTTTTTCGGCAGGGAGTTGCTGGCCGTAGCCATGCAGGGTGGCCAGCACAAGGGTGCAGGCCGCCAGGGTAAGTCTTATCATAGGGTAATGGTGGTAGGCTAGTAGGGCATGGGTGTACACGTGTAGCCGGCCCGTATTAAGATGTTTTCGATGTGTTCGGTTATGTTGTCGGTGGCTTCTATGCGCAGCACCTTGTCGCAATCGTCCAGGTCTACGGTCCAGCGGGTAATGGCTTTGATGGCGTTCATGGCTGCCGATATCCGGACGATATCGGCAGTATGATCGATGTTGGTAGTGAACAGGAGTACTTCCATAAACGTGGCGGTATTTGCCGGGAGATATGTGCTGTTCATAGGTCCTACGGGTTAATGATGTGTGGGTGTCGTGAGTGGTTCGTCGGCTACCATTTGTTCGCGAATGGCTTTCTTCTGTTCGAGGTCTCCCCAGCCGAAGCGTGCGGATATACGATCCATGATTTTGTAGATTACCGGAACGACGATGAGTGTGAGGAACATGGACGATATCAGGCCGCCGATGATTACCCATGCAAGACCTTGTTTGATGGAAGCCACACCACCGGTGGCCAGGGCGATGGGAATCATGCCGATTACCATGGCGATGGTTGTCATGAGGATGGGGCGGAGGCGCGCGTTGTTTGCAAAGATGAGGGCCTCGTCGGTGCTTCTGCCGTTTAGCTTTTCCTGGTTGGCAAAGTCTACGAGCATGATGGCGTTTTTGGCTACGAGGCCTATGAGCATGATTACCCCCATGATGCTGAAGATGTTCAGCGAGTTGTTGGTAAGGGCCAACGCCAGCAGTGCACCGATGAGTGACAGCGGGATAGAGAACATAACGACGAAAGGTCGTACATAATCATCATACAGCGCCACCATGATGAGGTACATTACGATGATGGAGAGCAGTAACGCTACGCCGAGTGTACCGAAGGCATCGCCCTGGTTTTCGGCGTCGCCACCAAAGATGTAGTTTACGCCGGCAGGCTTTTTAAGTTTTTCGAGGCGTTGCGTGAACTCCGTTGTTACGGTGCCGGCCGGGCGACCGATAACCTGGCTCTGTACGTTTACAGAGGCGAGTTTGTCGCGACGTTCGAGCAAGCTGGGGCCGGAGCCCTCGGCTACGGTGGCGAATTCCGAGAGTTTTACATTTTCCTGGTTTGCGTTTACGAACATGATGTTTCGTACGTCGTCTGCGTTCTTACGGTCGAAGTTGTCGTAGCGTAGGTTGATGTCGTATTCGTATTCACCTTGTCTGAATTTCAGTCGGCTGTCTTCGTCGGTTCCGCTGAAGGCGGTTTGCATGGTTCCGCCTACGATGTCCATGGTTATACCGAGTGAGGCCATTTTGTCGCGGTCGAGTGATACGTGTACTTCGGGGTTGCCTTCTTCTACGGAGAGTTTGGCGTTTGCCACGCCGCCGATCTGTTGCAGTTCTGCCAGTGCTGTTTTGGCAAAGCTCATGGCGCTGTCTTGCGAGGGCGCTGTTACAACAAGGTCTATCGAAGCACGTTCGGCGGTGCCGAGTATGCTTACGGGCATGGTCTTTACTTTAACACCTACGAGGCGCTCGGAGAGTTTTTGCTGCATGTCTGCGGCGTATAGGTCCGAGCGTTGTGCGCGCTGGTCTTCGGGCACGAGGGTTATGGTTATTTCGGATTTATAGAATGTGCCCTGGCTTGTTCCGGTGCTGCCGTCGCTGCTTTGGCCTACAGTCGTGGTGAGCGATGTTATTTCAGGCTGCTGTGCCAGGAAAGCTTCGGCTTTCATGGTTGCCTGGTTGGTGGTTTCGATGGACGCGTCTTTGGGAAGTTCGATGGACAGGATGAACTGACCGCGGTCGCCTTTTGGAATGAACTCGCCGCCGATGTAGCCCATGCCTACGAGCATGAACGATGCTACGAGTAGCGCCATGGTTGCGCCCAGGGTTATGGTTTTGTGTACGAGTGCCCATTTCAATATTCCGGTCATCCATTCGGTGAAGTTGCCGAGTTGTTTTTCAAACCAGAGGATGAATTTTTCGAAGAGGTTTTTGCCGGTAAGGTGTTCGAGTTTACCGAAGCGCGATGATAGCCAGGGTACTACGGTGAACGATACGAGCAGACTGAGCATGGTGGCGATAACCACGGTTATACAGAACTGCCGGAGGATTTGTGTTACCAGGCTGTTGGTAAGTGATATGGGAAGGAATACGACCACGATTACGAGTGTGATGGAGGTTACGGTTATACCGATCTCGGTTACACCGTCGTAAGCGGCGCGTACTTTGTTTTTGCCCATTTCCATGTGGCGGTATATGTTTTCGAGCACTACGATGGCGTCGTCTACCAGGATACCTACTACGAGCGAGAGTGCGAGCAGCGACATGAGATTGAGCGAAAACCCGAGCGCGTACATACCGGCGAAGGTGATGATGAGCGACAGCGGGATGGACACCATTACGATGATGGAGTTTCGCAAGCTGTGTAGGAACAACAGCATTACGATAGCCACAAGTATGATGGCGATGAACAGGTCGAAGATTACGTCGTTGGCCGATTCGAGGGTGAACTCCGATGTGTCGGATGCTACCATCAACGTCAGGTCATTGGCTTTGTATTCCTGCTCGATGGCGGCGAGTTGTTTGTGTACTTCTTTGCTTACTTCTACGGCGTTGGCGTCGGACTGTTTTATGATCTGTAAGATGATGGTAGGTTGTAAATCCTGGCGTGCAAGTTTCTCGGGATCTTTTTCGGCATCCTGTATGTCGGCTATGTCGCGCAGGCGTACTTGCGATCCGTCTTTGTCGGTTTTCAGTACGAGGTTGCGCAGCATGTCTACGTCGGAGTATTTACCGGCCAGGCGTATGAGCATCTGGTTGTCGGGTGTTTTGATGCGGCCTGTTGGGTAGTCTACGTTTGCGTTTGTTACGATGTTACGTACCTGTAGCAGCGACAGTTTGTGCGCGTTTAGTTTGCCGGCGTTTATGTTGATCTGGAATTCGCGTTCCTGTCCGCCAATGAGTGTAACCTGTGCTACGCCGGGCAGGCGTGAGAGCCGTGGGGCGAGGCGTTGGTCCATGAGGTCGAAGAATTTGCGTGCTTCCATTTTTGCGGAGGCCGAGAGGGTAACGATGGGCAGATCGTCCAACGAGAATTTGCTGAGTGACGGTGTTTTGGCTTCGCCAGGCAGGTCGGAGAGTACGGCGTTTATTTTACGCTGTGCGTCTTCGAGGCTGTAATTTGCATCGGCACCATTTTTCATTTGGACGGTTACGGTGGATACGCTTTCCATGGAGCGCGACGTGAGTTTGTCGATGTTTTCCATCGACGCAACGGCGTCTTCGATCTTCTTGGTGATGGTGCTTTGTACTTCTTCGGGGCCTGCGCCGGGATATACCGTTGTGATGGTTACGACGGCCTGTGTGAATTTGGGCAGGAGTTCGTAGTTGAGCGATTTATAGCTGATGAAGCCGAGTATGCCCAGTATGGTGAACACCACGACGACCATGGTTGGTCGGTTGATGGATATTTCCGTGATTTTCATTCGGATGTCTGTTTACTGAATGAAGGGGTATTATTTGCTGATGACGATGGCGGTTCCATCGGCCAGGTTTATCTGGCCGGAGGTGATTACGATGTCGTTTTCGTTCAGGCCTTCGCGTATTTCTACCATCGTGCCCATGGCGCGGCCTGCGATAACCTTGTGGCGTTTGGCTTTACCGTTATCGGCCAGGAATATGGTGTTGCTGTTGATGCCGCCCTGGAACGCGGAGCGTGGAATGAGGAGTGCCGAGGCTTCGCTGGCGGGTGCGAAATGCGCGGTGCCGTACATGCCTGCTTTGAGTGCTTTGCCGGGTACGTTTTTAATGGCGATCTCAACGGTATAGTTCAGGGCTGCATCGCCTTTGGCGGCGATGAAGGTTATGGTGCCGGGATATTTTGCTTCGGGATATACAGATGCCGTTACGGTTACGGCGTCGCCGGTGTTGAGTCGTATTACCTGGAACTCCGACACTTTTACGGTGAGTTTAAGTTTCGAGATGTCGACGATGTCGAACAGTTTTGTGCCTTGTGCCAGGTAAGAGCCGGTCTCCACAAACTTTTGGTTTATGACCCCACGGACCGGCGACTTAACCATGGCATTGTTTAGATTTTTATTTGCCTGTACATATTGCGCCTGTGTTGTTTCTACCTGCAAGCGCATATCGTCTACTTGTTTTTGGGTTACGCCACCTGTAGCGAGGGCCTGCTCGTAGCGCGCGAGGTCTTGCTTGCTTTGGGTAAGCTTGGCTTGCGCGGCTACGGTTTCTGCACGTAGTACTTCGTTGTCTACTTTGGCCAATAGCTGGCCCGGTACTACCGCGCTGCCTTCCTGTACATATAGTTCGCGAATACGGCCCGATACTTCGGAGGTGAGTTCGAGTTGGTCGAGCGCCTGGAAGTTTCCGTTGGCGGTAAAGGTCTGGTCGAACGCGGTACGGTTTACGGTGTCTACCATTACGGGCACTGCGCCGGAGAGGCTTTTGCGTACGTGTTCGGTCTGCTCTTCGTTTTTGTGTTTGTTGCTTTGCAGTTTGAGTACGATCAATGCGATGGCGGCTACGAAAATTCCGCCGTATATCAATACTTTTTTCATATGGATGATTTCGATAATGCGTGTATGATTAGTCTACCAGGGTTTGAAGTGTGCCGCTTGCGTTCATAATGTCCAGCTCGGCGAGTTTGTAGTCGAGAACACTTTTGGTGTAGATGTTCTGTGCTTCGAGAAATGAGGTCTGCGCATCGAGCAGGTCGGTCAGCGGTGCGAGGCCGAGGTTGTAGTTGGCCTGTGTTGACCGGTATACTTCGTCTGATAGTTGTACGTTTTGCTTTTGCGCGTTTATGGTGGTGAGGGTGCTTGTCATTTGCAGGCGGGCGTTTTCGTAACGGGCGTCCATCTGCAGCACGGCCGCATTGTGTTGTTGTTGCAGCTTTTTGATTTTGATGTTGCTCTGCGATACGCGTGAGTGCCGGGCGAGGCCGTCGAATATCGGTACCTGTAAGCGCACGCCCCAGGCGCCCATCCCATAGGTTATGGCGGGGTCTTTACTGGTGAAGATGGAGCCCAGTCTGTCGCTCATGATGTTGTGGCTGTAGTTGAAGAAGAGGTTGAGTTTGGGATAGTTCTCGGCGCGAATGGCGTTGCGTTCGAGTGTGCTGAGACGAATCTGTGATTCGAGCAACAGTATATCGGTTTGTTTGCCGGATGCGAATTCCTGTGGTGCGGCTACCGTGTTGTCGGGCAGTACTACAGAGTCGGTGTCGAGGCTGTCGAATACCAGCGGCGTTGTAAGGGGTAGGCCGAGCAGCGTTTTGAGCGAGTTTGTCTTGGACGATACCTGTTGTTGCGCCTGCGTGTATTTGGATTGTGCGTTGATGAGGTTTACACGAATGCGGTCGAGGTCTACCTTACGGGCGAGTCCGTTTTTATATTGTCCTTCGGATGCGCGTACGAGTTGTTCGAGTATGCCGATGGTGCGTTGCTGCAGGGCTGCTTCCTGTTGGTTTGCCTGTATCTGGAAGTAGGCTTGTGCTACGTTGTAGATAACTTCTTCGCGGGTTTTGCGTGTATTGAGTCCGTAATATTCGCGGCCGGCCTTAGCGGCTTTGAGGCCTGTGAAGGCGGCCATGTCGAGCAGCGGTTGTGTGGCTTCGACGCCCACGGCAGCGCTATACTTTGTGCCGGCGGTTATTTTGGCGGGGCCGCTTCCTTCACTGCCGGGCATGAGGCCCGCAGGTAGTACGAGTACCTGGCGTTTGTAGTTGTCGGTTACATTACCGGTACCGTTTATTTGTGGCAGTGATCGCGCGCGGGTCTCGGCAATTTGCCGGCCTACGTTTTCTTCGTCGAGGCGGCTTACCGTAACGTCGTAGTTGTTGGCGAGTGCTGTGTTGAGCAGCTCCTTTAATGATACCGGCTGCGTTTGTGCCTGCGCGGTATAGACGGTAGCCAGCAGGGTTAGTACCAGCAGGCGGACTGGCGTAACGATTTTAATTTGATTGATGTTCATGTGGTTTCCTGACTTTGCCATTTTGCAATGTGTGGCAAAGATGCCCGACCGGCCGCTGCCGGCGAGGGACGAGTTAGCCGAACCGGATAAATTGATTTCCGAACAGTGGTATCGTTGTGCCGAACTTCCGTAGCCTCTTTTTCACAACTTTTTTGGCGGTTTCTGCAATTTTTTGATTCAGTCGCCGTTCCGGCAGCTTCAGTAGCCACTATCTCCTGTTGGGGCAGAAATGTGCGTGAAAAGCCTGCGGGGAGAGCCAGGTTTGCAAAACATTCTAATTATCCCGGTCTTTACGGTGTCAGAAATATTCGCTAACATCAATAGAAAAGTTGCCTGGTACAGGCATCAGCGTTTCAGACGTAACGATAACGGTATGGCAGACCTCATGGAGAGTAAATGGTTGCGTAAGTATTATCGGGTGCTGTTGGTGCCGATTACGTTTATCGGGTTTTACTTCCTGGTGTACCTCGTAAATCCGTATAGTAATTACTGGACGTTTGCGCGGCGGAAGCCGTATGATCTTACGATCGAGTTTAGTATGATCCTGCTGCTTTGCTATATTATAGTAGAGATATGCCTGTATACTTCCCGAAAGCTTGATCCGCTTATCCCCTGGGAGAAGAGCCCGTTTCAGCGGGCCGTGGTACAGCTTTCGACGCAAATTGCCTTTATCTGGATTTTTGAACATATCATGGGGCGCACGGTTCTGCGGATATTTTTTGGAGAAATGATAGCCGCCCGGACCGGAACACTGATGGAACAGCTGGACCGGTGGCGATACCTTATTGTGTCTGTGGCAGTGACGTTTCTGTTAAATTCTATCGTTACGGGGCATTACTTCCTGGCGCGCTGGCGCGACTCGATGATGGAGGCCGCCGAGCTTAAGCTGCATGCGGCACGGCTTAAACAGATGGCGATGCAGGCTGAACTACAGTCGCTGAAGCTGCAGCTTGATCCGCACTTCATGTTTAATAATTTCAGTACGCTGTCGGAGTTGATTTCCGAGAATCAGCAGTTGGCGCAGTCGTTCATCGAGCACCTTTCGAAAGTGTACCGGTATATGATCCTGAATATTCATTACGATACGATCTCGCTGCAAAAGGAGTTGAAGTTTATCCAGTCGTATATTTATCTGATCACGATTCGTCATGGCGATAATGTTCGGATAACGATCGATGTTCCGGATGCGGTATTGGAAAAGCAGATTCCGCCGATAACGATACAGCTATTGCTGGAGAATGCCATTAAACACAATATTGCATCACCACGACAGCCGCTGCATGTGGCCGTACGTTTGCAAGGGGATGATCTGCTTGTTTCGAATAACCTACAGCGGATTGACAATACGGCATTGCAGTCGTCGCAGATCGGCTTGAAGAATATCCGGGAGCGGTACCGTTTGGTCTTCGGCCGTGAGCCGGAAGTGGTTGAGACGGATGAAACGTTTATGGTAGTGCTGCCATTAATGGATTAAAACATGGTTATGAAATTTGTTATTATCGAAGACGAAGCTCCCAACGCCAACCGCCTGCGCAAGATTGTTCAGGAGCTGGACTCGGACTATGTGGTGGATACTATACTTCATACGATTGTGGATAGCGTAGCCTGGTTTCGCGAGAACAAGCACCCTGATGTTGTGCTGATGGATGTACGTCTGGCCGATGGGTTGAGTTTCGATATATTTTCTAAAGTCAAGATCGACAGTGCCGTGATCTTTACTACGGCGTATGATGAGTATGCTTTCCGTGCTTTTAAGGTGAACGGTGTGGATTATCTGTTGAAGCCTGTAGAGAAGGAAGAACTTGAAGAAGCTATCGACAAGGCGCGGCAACTTAAAAGCCGGGCTGTTCAGGATACCTCCGTCGAGGCGTTGTTAAAACATTTCAGGCAGCATGATAACAGTTACCGTTCGCGGTTTCTGTTGCCCTATAAGGATGGCTTTAAGACCGTTTCGGTTACCGATGTGGATCTGGTCTATTCCGAATCGAAGAATACGCACCTGGTGTTGCGCTGGGGCGCGGTAGAGGTTGTGTCGCAGAGTATGGAAGAGCTGGAGGAGCAGCTTGATCCTGCTCAATTCTTTCGCGCTAACCGCCAGTACCTGGTGAGCATCAACAGCCTGGAGAGTATTCATAATCATTTTCATGGTAAGCTTAAGATTGTAGTGCGCAATAACGCGCAACACGAGATTCTGATCAGCAAGGAGAAGGCACCGTTGTTTAAGCAGTGGTTGGATCGGTAGGATTTTGTGTAATTCATTGATTTTTAGTGTTTTATTGATTTTTGTCATTTTTATGAACCTGATTCTAAACAAAAATGTTTACATAAAAATGCTTATCTTTGAGTTATGACGCTTTC
>Ga0065165_1001001_pt1 | contig 34644 bp, 25 predicted proteins | sample AraplaMF_Cvi_mMF_FD_63813 | JGI IMG/M metagenome (GOLD analysis project Ga0065165, IMG submission 63813) | Arabidopsis root microbial communities from the University of North Carolina, USA - plate scrape MF_Cvi_mMF (version 2) (version 3) | ecosystem: Host-associated > Plants > Roots >... | reverse complement strand
CTCGGCCTGTTTACCTTGAGGCGCCCCCGATGATCGACGAGTACCTGAACCTCGACATCCGACTGTCCGACCACGTCCGGTCCGCGGGCGAGGAGCGCTTTTGCGTGCAGGTGATGGCGTCGCCGGTCGGCGAGCAGGAGAAGGAAGAAGAGGTCCGCGTGCCACCGGACCTGGCGCAGCAGCTCGCGGCGCTCGATGCGCGCCGGCTGGGCGGCCAGCGCGGCGAGCTGGTCGCGCTCGGCCGGCGGCTCGGCGACCTGCTGCTGCCGCCGAAGGCGCGCGAGTTCTTCACCAGCTCGCTGGCCAAGCTGAACGCGACGCAGGGCCTGCGCCTGCGCATCAAGTGCAGCGCGATCGAGCTCGATGCCGTGCCCTGGGAGTTCGCCTATGTCGAGCGCGGGCTCGACGACGGCGGCGACGCGCTCGGGCTGCGCGGCTTCCTGGTCGGCGACAGCCGCGTCTCGGTGGTGCGCTACGAGGTCTGCTCGCAGCTCGCGGTGCCGGTGCAGGGCCGGCGGGCCGGTTGGCGGCTGCTGGCGGTGCCGTGCGAGCCCGAGGACCGCCGCACGCCGGGCCAGCCGCTGCAGGTGGACCAGGAGCTGCAGAACCTGCGCGACGCGATCGCCGGCGTCGCGGGCCTGGAGATGAGGGTCTGCCAGCCGGCCACCCGCGAGGCGCTGCAGCGCGTGCTGCTCGACGGCACCGAGATCTTCCACTTCAGCGGCCACGGCGAGTTCGTGACGCCGGCCCACGGCGGTGCACCGTCGGCCCACCTGGTCCTGCAGCGCGACGACGGTGCCAGCGACCCGTGGGAGGTCGACGCGCTGGCGCGCTCGCTGGCGTCGAAGGGCATCCGGCTCGCGGTGCTCGCGGCCTGCCAGTCGGCGCGCACCGACGGGCGCAACAAGTGGGCCGGCGTCGCGCCGTCGCTGGTGCGGGCCGGCATCCCGGTGGTGATCGGCATGCAGTACTCGGTGTACGACGCGAGCGCTGTCGCGTTCTCGAAGATGCTGTACCTGGCGCTGTCGCGCGTCGACACCATCGATGAGGCGATGGCCGAGGCGCGCGGCGCGATCCTGAACCTGAACCTGCCCACCGGCCGCGATTTCGCGACGCCGGTGCTCTACATGCGCATCGCCGAAGGGCACGAGCTGGGGCTGCGGGCGGCGCTCGCGGTGCCGGCTGCGACGCCCCCGGCCGCGCCGCCCGCCGCAGCGAAGACCGGCGCCAGCAGCGAGGTCGCCATCGTGCTGTCGGAGATCGCCGAGCTGCACGACCACAAGGTGGTGCACGACGCACTGCACTCCGCGCGCGGCGACTTCAACATGATCCAGCTGCGGCGCGACGAGTTTCCGGCCGGCAGCTCGGTCGCGCAGTTCTCGGCGCACTGCCGCGACATGAAGAAGTGCCTGTTCGACGTGCGGCGCGTCGCGCAGCAGGAGCGTTGCGATGCGCAGCTGATGCAGCCGCTGATCGCCGAATTCGCCGCCGCGCTCGGCACGCTGGAGCAGGCGCTGGCCGAGCGCTCGGTCGAGCGGCTCGACGATGCGCTGGCCGCGTTCGACACGCTGCTGACGGTGCAGCCGGCGCTGGTCGACACGACGATGGCCTCGCTCGCCAAGCACCTGGACCTGGAGCTGCTGCTGGCCTTCCTGGGCAGCATGGGCGCCGATTTCGACGCCGGTGCCGTCGAGGAGATCCGCGCGCTGGGGGCCCGGCTGCGCAAGGGCGCCACGGTGCACACGCTGTGCCAGGGCCTCGACAACCGGCTCGCGGTGATCCGCAAGGCGGCCGAGGCGCAGCGCTTCCACGAGATCCGCCGGCAGTGGCGGATGCTGTCGGATTCGATCGCACGCATGCTGCCCGACTGGACCTCGGCCGGCTGTGCCGACCTGGGCCGCCATGCCGAGCTGCTGCGCATCGGCGTCGCGGCCAACGACGCGCTGTCGACCTGCACCGCGTTCGGCGAGTTCTGCGACGACTTCGACTACGGCTTCTACACCATCGACACCGACCTGAAGAACCTGTGCGGCGACATGAAGGACCGGGTGTCCGGCGGGCGGCGCGCATGAACCCGCCGGAGCGACTGCCGTTCCAGACGATCGCCGAGTTCCAGGAGGTCCACGAGGCCTTGATGCTGCGGCTGGACCAGGTGGAGATCGAGGCCGACGTGATGGCCGAGGTGGGCGACGCCCGGGACGACGGGCATGCCGAGCGCGAGCGGCAGCACCTGCTGGGCATGTTCCCCGACGTCGCCGCGTTCCTGCAGCGCGGCTCGGCCGGCGGCGCCTACCTCGACGAGATCCGGGAGCGGCGCGCCTGCCAGGCGATGCTCGACTACTGGGCCGGCCGCTGCTACAGCCACGGCCTGGACGTCACGCGGCCGCTGCTCGTGCCGCACGACCCCGCGCTGCTGCCGCAGCTGGCGGACGAGGCCTGCCCCTACCTCGGGCTGGCCGCGTTCGGCGAGTCCGATGCGAAGCACTTCTTCGGCCGCGACGACCAGATCGCCGCGCTGCTGGAGCGCTTGCGGCGGCAGCGGCTGCTGATCGTCACCGGCGCGTCGGGCAGCGGCAAATCGTCGCTGGTGCTGGCCGGGCTGCTGCCGGCCTTGCGCGGCGGTGCGGTGGACGGCAGCGCCGGCTGGGTCTACCCGCCGCCGCTGACGCCGGGCGTGACGCCGCTGCGGCAGTTGGCCCACGCGCTGGCCCATGCGCTGGTGCTGGCGGCGGGCGGCCGCACCGAGCCGGACGAGGCAACCATCGCCGACCACGCAGCGCAGCTGCTGCGCGACCCGGGCCATGCGGTCGCGATGCTGTCGCCGCTGGTGCAGCCGGCGCTGCTGGTCGTCGACCAGTTCGAAGAGGCGCTGACGCTGCGCACCGAGCAGACCTCGGCCGCGCACCTGGCGTTCGTCGCGGCGCTGTGCGCGGTGGTCGACGCGCCCGGCCCGGCGCACCGCGTCGTCGCGACGATGCGCAAGGACGTCGAGCCGCAGCTGGCGCGCGAGTACCCCGACCTGAACCGGCGCTACGGCGAGGCCGAGTTCTCGGTGTACTCGATGGAGGCCGCGCGCTTGCGCGAGGCGATCGAGCGCCCGGCCTTGCAGGTCGGCCTGAAGTTCCAGGCCGGGCTGGTCGACGAGCTGATCAAGAGCGTGGTCGGCGAGGACGCGAGCCTGCCGCTGCTGCAGTTCAGCCTGACCTCGCTGTGGGCGCGCCGCAAGGGCAACCTGATCACGCGCGACGCCTACCGCGAGGTCGGCAGCCCGCGCCAGGCGATGGCCGAGGCGGCCCGGCGGGTGTACGAGAACCAGCTGTCGCGCGAGCAGCAGCTGGCCGCGCAGAAGGTGTTCCTCGCGCTGTCGCGCCCCGGCGAGGCGGCCAGCGTGTTCCGCAGCCGCGCGACGCGGCGCGTGCTGCACGGCGTGGCCGACCCGACCAACGTCGAGGCGGTGCTCGACAAGTTCGTGCGGGCGCGGTTGGTGCGGCTCACGCCGGCTGCGTCGGGCGACCCGCGGGACGACGTGGCCGAGGTCGCGCACGAATCGTTGCTGCGCAACTGGGACCTGCTGGACCACCTGTTCGCCGAGCAGCGGGTGGAGCGCGAGCGCCGCGCCTTCTTGCGCAAGCAGGCCGAGAAATGGCGCGAGGGCGATTTCGACAAGGCGTTCCTGCTCGGCGGGCTGGCGCTGGAGCAGGCCAATGCGGAATTCGACCGCGGCGCGATCACGCCGCTGGAGCGCGAGTTCCTCGATGCGAGCGACGCGGCCGAGCTGGCGCTGCAGTACGCGCGGGCCGACGAGGAGGCCAGGCGCATCGCCGTCGAGAGCGAGCGCGCCGACCTGGCGGAGGCGCGCGCCCGCATCGAGGCGCAGGCCGCGGCCGACCAGCTGCATGCGAACCGCCGCATCGCGAAGCGGCTGCGCTGGGCCACGATCGCCGGCTTCTCGGCGCTCGGGCTGTTCGTGCTGGCGATCTTCGGCTGGATCGCCACGTCGGCCGCGCAGAAGCAGGCGGAACGCGAGAAGGACAAGGCGAAGGAAGAGGCCGTCGCGCTGCTCGGCAAGGCGAAGGCGGAGGCCCAGGTGGCCTACGCCAATGCCAACGCCGCGCAGGTCGAGGCCCGCAAGATCAGCGAGGCCGCGGTGAAGACCAGCCAAGAAGCCACGCAGGTCAGCAACGAGGCGCGGCAACAGGCCGCGACGGCGCAGCGGCAGACCGCCGCGGCGAACGCGGCGACCGCGAAGGCGGAGCGCCAGCGCGACGACACCTGGCTGTCGATGCTGGCCTCCCGCGCCGGCAGCGTCGCCGCGGTGAACGCCGAGCAGAGCCTGGCGCTCGCCAACGACGTCGTCGAGCACGACCCGCAGCGGCAGAACGCGGTGGCGCCGGCCGTGATCGAGGCGACCCAGTACCGCTGGGCCTCGCAGCGGCTGACCCGGGAGCAACTGGGGCCGGTCGACGCGCTGGCGCTGGCGCCCGACGGCCAGCGCCTGCTGGTGGCGGGTGCCGACGGTATCGGCGAATGGGAACTCGGCCTGCCGGCCTTGCGGCCGCAGCGCCGCCTGGCTTGGCCGGCGACGCCGGGCACGGTGCACCACGTCGCCTACGGCCCGCGCGGGCAGGTGGTGGCCGCCACCGACGCCGGCGTGGTGCTGTGGCCGGCGCCGTCGACGGCCACCGCCGAGGCGCCGCCGCGCGCGCTCGATGGCAGCGGCGACGTCGGCCACCTGGACTTCAGTCCCGACGGCCGGCTGCTGGCCGGCATCACCGCCGATGCGAACGAACTGCGGGTGTGGTCGGTCGACGACGGCCGGCTGTTGTTCAGCCGGCGCCCCGAGAACGTCGACACCGGGCTGGTCGGCGGGCTGATGGGCGCGGTGTTCCGCAGCGGCGGGCAGGAGATCGTCGCGGCGCAGCGGCCGGGCTGGCCCGGCTTCGGCGTGCGCCTCTTCAGCTACGACGTCCACGGGACGCTGGCCTCGAGCGTCGACGCGCAGCCGTGCAAGGACCTCGGCTATGCCTTCGCGCAAGGCGGCGGCACGCTGGGCGTGTCGGTGATACCGCAGCTGTGCCTGCTCGACCTGCAACGCCTGCAGGGCGAACGGCGGGTGCCGTACCAACACATCGACCGCAGCGAATCGGGCGGCGTCGACGACATCGTCATCAACCGCGACGGCCGGCGCATCGTCAAGCTGCTGCGCGGCGCCGGCGAGGTGCAGGTGTCGGACCTGGTGTCGAGCGGGCTGTGGCGCCTGCAGGGGGCGTTCGACATGCCGGTGCGCGAGTCCTACGAGTCGCTGGTGAGCCTGAGCGAGCAGGGCAACCGGCTGGCGATCAAGGCGGCCGACGATGCGGTGCGCATCTACGACCTGCGGCCGCGGCTGCGCCCGCTCGGCGACCGGGTGGCGCCCTGGTGGGTCAGCCGCGACGAGACGCGCATGCTGGTCGCGATGCGCGGTCCGGCGGGCGACGGGCTGGAACTGCGCCGGCTGCGCGACGGCCAGCTGCTGCAGCACCTGGACACCCCCGACCTGTACGACTCGCCGCCGGAGATCGGCGTGTCGCCGGACGAGTCGCAGCTGGTGCTGTCGGGCCGCTGCGAGAGCGCCGAGCGGCAGTGCCTGAGCGGCTTCGACCTCGCGAGCGGCCGGCAGCTGTCGCGGCACCGGCACGATGGCGTGATCGCCCGTGCCGACGACCTGCACCTGGTGCGCGACGGCGACGAGTGGCTGCTCTACACCGCCGCCGAGCAGCCGGTGTTCCGCATGCCCGAGCCCGAGGGCGCCGCCCGGGACAGCCGCATGAGCCGCTCCAACCCGCGCGCCGATGCGCTGGTGCTCGGCCACGCCCGGCTGTTCGCGACCAAGACCGTGCTGCCGGGACGGGTGCGGATCGAGGTGCAGGCGATCGAGCAGGGCGTGGCGCGGGTGTTGCGCCGCATCGAACGGCCGGCGCCGGACGGCATGAACATCGCGCTGCGCGGCGGCGGCCGGGTGCTGCAGCTGTGGGACGCGCGGCACACCGAGCTGTGGGACCTGCGCAGCGACGCGCCGTCGCCGTCGATGGAGCTCGGCGCGTCGGCGCGCGGCCGGCTGGTCGTCAACGAGGCGACCGGCCTCGTCGCGCTGCGCACCCTGTCCGGCTGGGACCTGCTCGACCTGCACGGCGGTGCGCTGCTCGGCGGGCTGCGCGCCGAGATGGACGTCGACCCGAGCGGGCGCCATGCGTTCGGCCAGAGCGCGTCCGGCGACGGGCTGGAGCTGCGCCTGCTCGACGACCCGGCGGCGCCGCCGATCGTGCTGAAGGGCTGGCCGGCGCAGCCGGCCTTCAGCCGCGGCGGCAACGTGATGGCCGTGCGCCTGCCGGACCAGCAGCGGCTGCGTCTCTACCGGCTGCCGTCGACCGAGCCGGTGCTCGAGACCGACCTGCAGGGCTTTTCCGCGACGCAGCTGACGCCGCAGGGCGGCTACATGGTCGACCGCAACGGCCGCATCGTCCCGACCGACGGCCGGCGCGTGATGGCGGAAGCGCAGGCCCAGGCCAGCCGCGACCTCGACCCCGGCGAGCGCTGCCGGCTGCTCGGGGCGCCGGTCGGCTGCCTGGGCAACAAGCTCACGCCGCGGCGGGCTTCTTCCAGCTCGCGCTGACCTTGATCGAGCCGTTGGCCTCGCCCTTGGTGAGGCAGGGGATGCCGGCCTCGCCCTTGAAGCCGAGGTTCAGCTCGACGCTCCAGCTGTCGGGCTGCGTGGCCTCCAGCGCCTCGCGCACCGGCCGCGTCACCGCGGACAGCAGGCTGCGCATCTCCTGGCCGATGTCGCGCACCTTGTCGGCCACCGCGCCGCGTTCGGCGAGGCCGCCGCGCTCGACGAGGCCGGCAGCGGGCGGCATCGCGATCAGGTCGGTGGCATCGACCTCGACGCTCAGCAGCACGCCGTCGATCAGGATCTCTCGTGTGGCCATCGCGGTTCTCCCGGCGCGTTGCCGCGCGAAGTTCAGGGCTGCACCGAGCATAGGCCGCCCGGCCCGCGGCGCCGTCGTCAGGGTTGAGGATGCGCCGCCGCCGGGTTCAGCGCGAGGCCTGCGGCAGGGGCCGCACCGTCAGGTACGTCGGCTGGCCGGTGGCATTGCCGCGCAGCAGCTTCAGCACGCAGTCGCGGTTGATGCGGCTCGCGTCGAGCGCCTGGTGCAGCCGGTCGACCGATTCGATCGCGAGGCCGTCGATGCCGATCAGCAGGTCGCCTTCGCGCAGTCCGGCGCGCGCGGCGGGACTGCCGGGCTCGACCGCCGAGACCCGCACGCCGTGCGACTGCGCGAGCCCGAGGCCGACGACGATGCGGCGGTCGAGGACCGTCGTGCTGCCGCCGACGCCGAGGTAGCCGCGCTGCACCCGGCCGTGCTGCAGCAGCTGCGGGATCACCCATTCGGCGATGTCGATCGCGACCGCGAAGCTGATCGACTGCGCGCCGCGGATGATCGCGGTGTTGACGCCGATCACCTCGCCGCGCGAGTTCAGCAGCGGGCCGCCGGAGTTGCCGGGGTTCAGCGCGGCGTCGGTCTGGATCACGTCGGGGATCAGCCGCCCGGTACCGGCGCGCATGCTGCGGCCGAGCGCGCTGACGATGCCGGCGGTCACGGTGTGCTCGAAGCCGAGCGGGTTGCCGATCGCGATCGCGATCTCGCCGCGCCGCAGCAGCGCCGAGCGGCCGAGCGGCAGCGGCGTGAGTCCTCCGCGCGACATGCCGTCGATGTGCAGCAGCGCGAGGTCGGTGTCGGGATCGTCGCCGACCCAGCGCGCGTCGAATTCGCGGCCGTCGCTCAGCGACACCCGCTGGCGCGTGACCTGCGGCGACGGCAGCGTGGCCGCGCCGGCGCGCGTCACGTGCGAGTTGGTCAGCAGGTAGCCGTCGGGCGTGAACAGGAAGCCGGAGCCGCCGCCGACCGGGGCATCGCGGTTGCTGCTGCTGCCGACCAGCTTGACCGACGCGACGCTCGGCCCGGCGCGCTCGACCACGTCGGACACGGTCTGTGAATAGGCATCGAGCAGAAAGCCGTCGTTCGCACCCACGGGGAGATCCTCCAGACAGCGCATGTGGGACTGGCTCCCGGCGCTTTCAAGGGAGGCGGGCGGGGGTGGTCATTCAGCCCGCGACCACCCGATCGCGGCCGTCGGCCTTCGCGCGGTACAGCGCGTCGTCGGCGCGCTGCAGCACCTGCTCGGCGTTCTCGCCCTCGCGCGCCGTCGCCAGCCCGATGCTGACGGTGAGCTGCAGCCCCGCGGCCACATCCCCCCAGCGTTCGCCCGCCACCGCGCGACGCACCCGCTCGGCGATCCCCAGCGCGGTGGCCGGCTCGCTGGTCGCCAGCAGCAGCAGGAACTCCTCGCCGCCGTAGCGGCCGATGCGGTCGTCGGCCCGCAGCGAGCGCACCGCCCCGAGCACGAAGCGCCGCAGCGCGGTGTCGCCCACCAGGTGGCCGTGGCCGTCGTTGACCAGCTTGAAGTGATCGAGGTCCATCAGCGCGACCGAGGGCCGCGCACCGGCCCGCAGCGCGTCGTCCAGTGCGCCGAGGATCGCGCGGCGGTTCAGCGCGCCGGTCAGCTCGTCGCGCGTCGCCAGCGCCTGCAGCTGGTTCTGCGCCTGCGCCAGCTCGCGGTTGCGCGTGCCCAGCAATTGCCGCACCGAGGCGCCATACAAGCCGACCACCGCGCAGCGCCCGATCGCCATCGACAGCCACATGGCCGACAGCGCCGCCTGCCACGGCGTCGCACAGGGCAGCGCCGGCGCACTGCCGGCCAGCCCGATCGACAGCGCCAGCCCGAGCGAGATCGCGACCCACAGCGGCACCAGCTGGCGCGGCGTGAGCCGCAGCGCACTGAACGCGAACACGATGAAGATGATGGTGATCGACAGCACGCCGACCTCCGGGGCCAGCACCACCAGCACCAGCTGCAGGCCCGAGGCCGTCAGCATCTGCGGTCCCGTCAGGTAGGGATCGGCGAAGCGCTCGCTCCAGCCGCGGTGCAGCATCAGGAAGAAGGCCCCGCCGGCCAGGGCGCCGCCGACCAGGTAGACGAACGGGGCCAGCAGGCCGACCGCGCCGGCGGCATGCAACAGGAACAGCAGCACCGCGTCGATCGCGTAGCTCGCAACCACCATGCGCAGCATGCGCATGCGCTCGCCGCGGCGGCGCAGCGCGCGCGCAGGGACGTCTTCCGGCGCGGTCGGCGGCAGGTGGCTGCCGGCGGCGGGGAATGGAACGGATTGAAGGCCGTGGGGAAGGGTGTGCACGCCATCAATCTCGGCCCGGGAGCCCCCTTCTTGAGCCAGCGGGGCGTGCCATCGTCCACGGCTGTACCGTCGGGGTGCAAGCAGGCGTGCATACCTCACGCAAGGAGGCCGGCGCGCCGGCCTGCCGCCGCTCAGGTCCGCACCGACGCTGCCGATATCCCACGATGAAAAGCCGTCGCCCGGCAGTTGGACCGGGCTCGAACGGTTGCCGTAGTGCTAACAGGCCCTCATTCGAATGACCTCGCTCAATCCCACCTGGCGTGCGCTGCTCGGCTGGCTGCTGGCCGGCGCGCTCGCGTGCGCGATGGTGGCCTGGGCGATGAAGTCGGCGTCGCGCGCACAGCTGCGTGCCGATGCCGAGCACAGTGCGCTGCAATGGGCCAGCTACGTGCGCGACACGGTGCCCGAGCTCGACAGCATCTTCGCCGGCGGCCCGTTGACGCCGGCTTCCATCGAGCAGCTCAGCCGCCTGCGCCACCTCGGCGAGGTGTTCCGCTTCAAGCTCTACGACCCGCACGGCCGCGAGCTGCTGGTGTCCGAACAGCTCGGGCTCGGCGCCGAGGAGCTGGCGCGCGCCCGCGCCGCGGCGCCGCTCGACACGCTGGCCCGCAGCCCCGAGGTGCGCGACCTGGTGCTCGGCGGGCGCAGCATCGTCTACCTGCGCCGGTCGCAGCGCGCCGACCGGCCGGGCGTCTACAGCGAGGCCTACATCCCGGTGCAGGGCGGCAACGGCAACATCGGCGGCGTGGTCGAGGTGTATGTCGACCAGGCCGACCGGTCGGCACGCATCGCGTCGGCCTTCCTGCGGGTGGCGATCGCGGTGGTGGCCGCGCTGGCGCTGCTGCTCGGGCTGAGCCTGCGGCAGTGGATGGTGCGCACGCGCCGCGAGCGCCAGGCCGAAGACCAGGTGCGCTACCTGGCCGAACACGATCCGCTGACCGGGCTGATGAACCGGGCGAGCTTCAACGCCGCGCTGAGCGACGCCGAGGCGCGCTCGCGCGCCGGCGGCCCGAAGTTCGCGGTGCTGTGCCTCGACCTCGACCACTTCAAGCTGATCAACGACACGCACGGCCAGGCGGTCGGCGATGCCTGCCTGGGCCTGGTGGCGACGCGGCTGCGCGAGGTGGTGCGGCAGTTCGACCTGGTGGCGCGCCTCGGCGGCGACGAGTTCGCGATCCTGCAGAGCGGCGTGCGCGGCTCGGAGGACGTGTCGTCGTTCGCGCAGCGCGTGGTCGACGTGCTGGCCGCACCGCACGACATCGGCGAGCGGCGCGTCGAAGGCGGCGCGAGTGTCGGTGCGGCGATCTACGGCACCGACGGCTCGACGCGCGACGAGCTGCTGCACAAGGCCGACCTGGCGCTGTACCGCGCGAAGGCCGACGGCCGCGGCCAGTTCAGCTTCTACGACGCCGCGATGGACGCCGACCTGCAGCTGCGCCGCGCGCTGGTGCACGACCTGCGCCACGCGATCGCGGACGACCAGCTGACGCTGCACTTCCAGCCGCTGTTCGAGGCCGAGGCGCTGCGCCTGAGCGGCTACGAGGCGCTCGCGCGCTGGTCGCACCCCGACCGCGGCGCGATCTCGCCGGCCGAGTTCATCCCGCTGGCCGAACAGGCCGGGCTGATCGAGCCGCTCGGCCGCTGGGTGCTGCTGCGCGCCTGCGAAGAGGCGGTGCGCTGGCCGTCGCAGCTCGACGTGTCGGTGAACCTGTCGGCTGCGCAGTTCCAGGGCGACCTGGTCGGCGTGGTGTCGGAATGCCTGATGCGCTCGGGCCTTGCGCCGCAACGGCTGCAGCTGGAGATCACCGAATCGCTGCTGATGCGCAACACCGAGCAGGTGCTGCAGACGCTGCGGACCTTGCAGGCGCTCGGCGCGCGCATCGTGATGGACGACTTCGGCACCGGCTATTCGAGCCTGGCCTACCTGTGGCGCTTTCCGTTCCACAAGGTCAAGATCGACCGCGCGTTCACGCAGAACATGGAGCGCGATCCGAAGGTCGACCTGATCGTCGGCTCGATCGTCTCGCTGTCGCATGCGCTGGGCATGAAGGTCAACGCCGAGGGGGCCGAGACGGCGTCGCAGCTGGCGCGGCTGCGGGCCCACGGCTGCGACGAGATCCAGGGCTTCCTGCTCGGCCGGCCGGTGCCGGCGCACCTGCTGCGGCACGACGATCCGCAAGGCTGGCGGCCGACGAAAAGCGGGCCGCGGATGAGCACCCTGGATCCCGTGATATGACGACCCCTCGCCCGGCGAGTACGCCGGGCGGTCCCCCGGGGGGACGCGGGCCGGCTTGGGGCGGCCCGGCGCTCGGCCCGCTCACGCCTCCCTGACAATGCGTGTCATGACGCCCGCGAACTCCTGGCTTCTCTTCTTCCAGTCCGGATTGATCGGCCTGTCGATCGCGGCCCCCGTCGGCCCGATCGGGCTGCTGACGATCCAGCGCACGCTCGATGCCGGCTGGCGCGCCGGCCTCGCGACCGGCATGGGCGCCGCGGTCGCCGACACGGTCTACGGCGCGGTCGGTGCGTTCGGCGCCACCGCGTTGATCGCGTGGCTGGTCGGTGCCAAGACCTGGCTCGCGGTGTTCGGCGGGCTGGTGCTGCTGCGGCTCGCGTGGTCGGGCTGGCGCCAGTCGGCCGGCGACGACGCCCGCGCGGTGCCGGCACCGGTGCCTTCGGCGTGGACCTGCTTCGCCACCACGTTCGCGCTGACGCTGTCGAACCCGATGACGATCGTGTCCTTCATCGCGATCTTCGGCGCGATGAGCGCGCAGGTGGCCGGCGGTTCGCCGCTGGTGATGGTGGCCGGCGTGTTCGCCGGCTCGGCGCTGTGGTGGCTGGTGCTGTCGGTCGCGGTGGGCCGGTTGCGGCACAGCTTCCGGCCCGCGTGGCGGCGTGCGATCAACAGGGCATCGGCGCTGCTGCTCGCAGGTTTCGCGCTGTGGCAGTGGGTCGGCCTGCTGACCCCGATGCTGCATTGATGCGGCGCCGCGCCGCGCCGCCGACCAGCAGCAGGCCCACGCCCCACAGCGCGAGCGTCGCCGGCTCCGGAACCGGCGAGATCAGGTAGACGTGCCCGTAGCCGCTGTTGACGACGAACTGCCCTTGGTCGTTGATGCCGGTGACATTGCGAAACCAGTCGCCGTCGGCCAGCGTGAACAGGCTGTTGACGTCGATCACGCCCTGGCCGTTGGCGCCGGTGATGAACGCGAAGTCGCGACGGAAGTGGATGTTCTGGATCCAGCCGGCCACCTGCCCGTACTCGTTGATGCCCGTGGTGAAACTGAACGAGGACGGCCCGTACTGGCCCTCTCCGCCTTCGTTGCCCGGCGTGTACCACTGGACGCCGGTGAAATCGAGCGGCTTCACGGTGCCGGAGTCGTTGCCGATGTAAGCGTTGCGGCCGGTGTAGTCCTGCGGCCCGATGTAGGTGCCGGCGATCTGGCCGGCGTTGTTGATCGAGCTTTCCTGGTAGTGCACCGCGGCATTCAAGGCCACCGGCGCGCTGCCGTTCGCGCCGGTCACGAAGGTGCCCGCCTGGTTCAGTTCGCTGTAGCCGATGTGGCCGACCACGCGGCCGGCGTCATTGAGGCCGTTGCCGAACAGCGGCTGGCCGTTCAGGCTGCCGAGCGAGCGCATCGCCTGGCCGTTCGCATCGGTGATGAAGCCTTGCTGCGGGTCGAGCGAATCCGGGTCGCTGGAGAACGGGCCACCGCCGGTGCTGCCGATCACCTGGCCGCTGGCATTGATCGCGGTGGCGACGCTGTTGACGGCACCCAGCGTGCCCAGGTCCTGCATCGGACCGGTGCTGCCGCGCAGGAACGCGTGGAAGCTGCCGCCGGCCGTCTGGGCGGTGCCGACCACCTGGCCGGCGTCGTTGATGCCGTAGGCCTTGCTCCAGCTGCCGCCGAGCGTGCCGAGGGCGGTCACGCCGCTGCCGTCGGCACCGGTGCTGAAGGCGCGATAGTCGCCGACCGACGACCAGCCGTTGAAGCCGTTGGTGTACGCATAGCCGCTGACCTGGCCGCTGTTGTTGATGCCGGTCGCGTACATCAGGTCGCCGGTGTTCAGCTGGCCGATGTCGAACAGCTGGTACTGCGTGGTCTGCGCCTGGGCGCTCGCGGTGCAGGCGAATGCGGCGGCGAGCGCCAGCGAAGCGAGGAAGCTCGGAGTCTTCATGGGGTTTCCCGGGTTGTGGCGGCGTGACGGCCACGCCCTCCGACCAGCAGCAGCCCGCCGGTCCACAGCGCGAGCGTGACCGGCTCGGGGATCGGCGAGATCAGGTAGGCGTGGCCCTGCGCGGTGTTCGCGATGAACTGGCCGGCGTTGTTGACGCCGGTCGCGTAGACGAAATGGTCGCCGTCGCCGAGCGTGAACAGGCTGTCGAGGTTGACGACGCCCTGGCCGTTGGCGGCGGTGATGAACGCGAAATAGTCCGCGATGCGGCCGTTGTTGAAGGTGCCGGCCACCTGGCCGCTGTCGTTCAACGCGAGCGCCTGGCTCTGCGAGATCGGACCGTATTGGCCGAAGCCGCCGAGCTGGCCGAACTCGTAGTTCGCCACGCCGTGGAAGTCGAGGTGGGTTTCGGTTCCGCCGGGCGTGCCGATGAACGCATCGACGTAGACGAGGTCGGCCCCGTAGGTGCCGGCCACCTGCCCGTGGTTGTTGATCGCGTTGACCCGGCTGGTGTCGGCGAAGACGCCACCGGGCGAGGTGGCATTCGAGCCGGTCACGAAGCTGGTGTTGAGGTAGGAGTAGGTCACTCCGCCGGCGACCTGGCCGCTGTCGTTGATGTCGTGGCCATACAGGGGCTGGCCGTTCAGGGTGCCGAGGGCCTGCAGGTTGCTGCCGTTCGGGCCGGAAACGAAGCCGCGCGGGTCGCCGCCCATCGGGTCGATCGCGACACCGACGACCTGGCCGCTGGCATTGATCGCGGTGGCGCTGCTGCTGGTGCTGCCGGCGAGCGTGCCGATGTCGTTGAGCGGGCCGCCGGCGGTGCCGATGAATGCGCGGAAGCCGCCCGACGCCGTCTGCGAATCGCCGACCACCTGGCCGGCGTTGTTGATCCCGAACGCGCGGCTCCAGCCGCCGCCGAGCGTGCCCAGGCCGGTGAGGCCGGTGCCGTTCGCCCCGGTCACGAAGGCGTTGTACAGGTTGCTGGACGAATCGCCGTTGCGGCCGTCGCCATACGAATAGCCGACGACCTGGCCGAGGTCGTTGATGCCGGTGGCCCACATCTGCTGGCCGGGCGTCAGCGAGCCGAGGTCGAACAGCGTGTATTCGGTGGCTTGAGCGGGCACGGCGGCGGCGATGCCGCATCCGAGCGCGAGCGACGCCAGCAGGCGCAGCGACTTCTTCATTCTTCTCCCCCTTGAACTCGCAGCGGCGCGAGATTGAGATGACTGTAGGAGCCGGCCTCGGTGCCAACAAGGCGGATCGGCGCGACTCGGCGTAGGTACGCTCCTACGTCGGTTTCGGCTCGTTACCCGGGCTTTGTCGGCATGCGCGCATTAGCATCCGTCGACGTGAACAAGGAGTGCCGATGGACCAGGTGATGCGGGCGTTGCGCGCGGAGTTTTCAGACCTCGCAGACCCGGAGCAGATCACCCGCGTGCTGCTGCGCCTGACGCTCGCGGCGCTGCTGGGCGGCGTGCTCGGCTACGAACGCCAGAGCCAGGGCAAGGCCGCCGGCGTTCGCACGCACATGCTGGTGGCGATGGGCGCGGCACTGTTCGTGCTGGTGCCGCAGCAGGGCGGCATGCAGGTGGGCGACCTGAGCCGGGTGATCCAGGGCGTGGTCGCGGGTGTCGGGTTCCTGGGGGCCGGCGCGATCCTGAAGCTGCGATCGGAAGAACAGGTGCTGGGCCTGACGACCGCGGCCGGCGTCTTCATGACCGCCGCCATCGGCGTGGCCTGCGGGCTCGGCCGCGAGTCGACGGCGCTGCTGAGCACGCTGCTCGCGCTGGTCGTGCTGATGCTGGTGCCGCGCATCGTCGATCGCGGTTCGAAGCCGAAGTAGCCATGCGCTGCGAAGCCATCGCCACCCATCCCGATTTCCGCCGGCTGTCCGCGATCGCAGGCGTCGCGGTGGACCTGCGCTACGCAAGCGTGCGCAATTTCGTCGGGCGCGACCTGTACGGCACGCTCGATTGCGGCTGGCTGCATCGGTTGGCCGCCGACGGGCTCGCGCAGGCCGTGGCCCGGCTGGCCGCGGTGGCGCCGGGGCACCGGCTGCTGGTGCTGGACGCGCTGCGCCCGCACCGCGTGCAGATCGAGCTGTGGGATCACCTCGACGGCACCGGCCTGCGCCAGTACGTCGCCGACCCGGCGCGCGGCTCGATCCATTCGTTCGGCATGGCGCTCGACGCGACCGTGCTCGACGCGCAGGGCCGCGAGCTCGACATGGGCAGCGGCTTCGACGAGATGACGGCGCTGTCGCATCCGGTGCTCGAAGCGGCGCACCTCGCGAGCGGCGCGCTGACGCCGGTGCAGGTCGACAACCGCCGGCTGCTGCGCGACGCGCTGGCCGCGGCCGGCTTCAACGGCATCGACAACGAATGGTGGCACTTCGAGATGCTCGACCGGCATCGCGTGCGGCAGCAGTTCATGCGGGTGGACTGACGGCCGAGCCCGCTATCCGCACGCCTTCAACGCGTCGCGCACCGGCCCCGGCCCGGTGACGCCGGGCGGAATGCCCTGCTTGTCCATCTCTTCGAGGATCGGCAGCGCGAGCCGCTGCTGGGCGCAGGCCGCGCCGGCATCGCCCGGCTGCTGCCGTGCCTGCAGCGCCACGCCCAGCAGGTGGTGCGCGAGGCCCTGGTGGTGGTGCACGTAGTTGTCCTCGCGCAGGCCAGCCGGCAACGCGGCGAACGACGCCACCGCGTCGGTCAGCACCTGCACGCCGGCGCGCGCGTCGCGGTCGGCCAGCAGTGCCTCGCCGAGCGAGGTCTGCATGCTCGCCACGTCGGCCTGGAACTGCGTGTTGCCGGGGTCGCGGGCGCTCAGCCCGCGCATCATGTCGAGCGCGCGCCGCGCCTGCGCCACCGCCTCGCGCGGCTGGCCGGTGCGGCGCAGGCACCATGCGACGTTCTCCAGGTCGGTCGCGACATGCCGCGCGAGCGAGGAGTTCTGCGGGCTCTTCGCCGCCAGCCGCTCCAGCACCCCGAGGCTCTTGCGGAAGGCGGCCAGCGCAAGCTGCGCGCTCTCGACGGTGGTGTCGCGCTGGATCAGCTGTTCGCCGCGCGTCGAGTAGTTGGAAGCCAGGTTGAGGCCGGCGTCGTTGTCGGCCGGGTCCTGCGCGACCAGCGCCTCCAGCTGCGCGGCGGCTTCGTCCGAGGTCTTCAGGTAGGTGTCGATGTCGCCCGAGAACATCTGCACCTGGCTCAGCTGCCCGTACAGCGTGGCACGCAGCAGCCGCCAGGTACGGTTCGACGGGTCGGTGGCCGCCAGGTTGTCGGCCACCGCAATGCCGGTGTGCAGCGTGCGCAGGGCCTCGGGGAACTTGCCGATGAAGCCGAGCACCGCGCCTTCGCGCTGGTGCGCGACCGCCGCTTCCTGTTGCGCGTCGCGGTATACCGCGTCATGCGGTGGCGGCCCGGCCAGCACCGGCGCCAGCAGCTCGATGGCGCGGCGGTAGCTCCTGATCGCGCCCTGCGGATCGCCGAGGCTCGCCACCCCGGGCCGGCCCTGGATGTCGCCGATGTTGCGGTAGCCGTTCGCCAGCTCGACCTGCAGCGCCGGTTCGTTCTGCGCCTCGGGCGCGATGCCTTCGAGGTACGCGAGGCCGTTCTCGACCAGCAGCTTGCGCGCCGCCGTCGAGCCCGGCAGCACCCGGATCGCGTCGTGCATCGGGATCATCATCGAGCTCGCCAGCTTGCGCACGTTCGCGAAATGCCGCTCGGCGCGCTCGCGCTGGCGATGCGCCTCGTAGGCCTGGTAGCCGGCGAACGCGATGCCGGCCACCAGCGCCAGGTTGGCCAGCATCACCGCGCCCACCGCGGCGCGGTGGCGCAGCACGAAGCGGCCGGCGCGGTAGCTCCACGCGCCGCGGCGCGCCTGCACCGGCAGGCCTTCGAGGTGGCGGAACACGTCGTCGGCCATCGCTTCGGCCGACGCATAGCGGCGCCGCGGGTCCTTGCGCAGCGCCATCAGCACCACCGCATCGAGGTCGCCTTCGAGCTGGCGCCGCCGGGTGCGCGGCGCGTCGTCGAGCGCCCGGCTCGGTGGCGGCGGCTCGGTGTCGCAGATGGCACGCGTCAGCGCGTAGTTGTCGTCGGTCGCGCGGCCGTAGGGGCTCGCCTGCGTCAGCAGGCGGTACAGCACCACGCCCAGCGAGTAGATGTCGCTGGCCGCGGTGACCGGCTCGCCGCGCACCTGCTCGGGGCTGGCGTATTGCGGCGTCAGCGCGCGCATCGCGGTCGCGGTGCGGTCGCCGGCGGGGTCCAGGCGCTTCGCGATGCCGAAGTCGACCAGCTTCACGACGCCGTCGCGCCCGACCAGGATGTTGCCGGGCTTCAGGTCGCGGTGCACCACGCCCTGGCGGTGCGCATAGTCGACCACCTGGCAGAGGCTTCGGAACAGGCGCAGCCGGTCGGCCAGCGGCAGCGCGTGCTCGGTGCAGTAAGCGTCGATCGGCAGGCCGCCGTCGACCAGGTCCATCACGACGTAGTGCGCGCCTTCGGGCGACACGCCGGCGTCGAGCAGCTTCGCGAGGTTCGGATGGTCGAGCGTCGCGAGGATGCGCCGTTCGGCATGGAAGCGGTCGAGCAGGAAGCGGGTGTCGGCGCCTTCGCGCACGATCTTCACCGCGACCTGCTGCTCGTACTGGCCGTCGGCGCGCTCGGCCCGGTAGACCTCGCCCATGCCGCCGCGGGCGATCAACGCGATCAGGCGGTAGTCGCCCAGGCGCTGGCCGCTGGCGTCGTGCGGCGCCGCGGCGGCTTCGGCCGACAGCGCATCGAGCAGCCCGGCCGCGGGCGATTGGTCGAGCGGGCCGGTGCCTTCGGCCGCGGCGACCAACGATTCGAGCTCCGCGCGCAGTGCGGCGTCGTCGGGGCAGGCCTGCGCGATGAAGTGCCTGCGCTCGCGCGGGGGGCGTTCGAGCGTATCGGCCAGCAGCTCCTTCAGGCGCTGCCAGCGTTCGCGGTCGAGGGTCATGGGCTGGTCGGGCGCGGGATCGCAAGCGGTGTTGCCGGTCCCGGCCGCGCGGTCGTCGCCGCTGCGTGCAGTTGGTTCCATCGAGGCTCCCTGTCCGCCCGGTGGGGGGCGGGGAGAGCGAGCTTACCTGCGGCGCGCGGGCGAAGTTGTAGTGGCTTTGTGACGGCTCAGGCCAGCCGGAAGATGCCGACCGCTGCCACCAGCTGGTGCGCCTGCACATGCAGGCTGTCGGCAGCGGCGGCCGACTGCTCGACCAGCGCGGCATTGCGCTGCGTGGCTTCGTCCAGCCCGGCCACCGTCGCGTTCAGCTGGTCGAGGCCGGCCGTCTGCTGTTGGCTGGCCTGGCCCATCTCGGCGATCAGGCCCGCCACGCGCTGCACCTGCTCGACCATGCCGCCCATGTGGCGGCCGGCGCTGTTCACCAGCTCGGCACCCGCTTGCACCCGCTCGACGCTGGCGCCGATCAACGCCTTGATCTCCCGCGCGGCCTCGGCGCTGCGCTGCGCCAGCGCACGCACCTCGCTGGCGACCACCGCGAAGCCGCGGCCCTGTTCGCCGGCGCGCGCGGCTTCCACCGCGGCATTCAGCGCGAGGATGTTGGTCTGGAACGCGATGCCATCGATCACCGAGACGATCTGGCCGATCTTCTGCGAGCCCTCGGCGATGCTGTCCATCGTGTGCACCACCTGCTGCACGGCCGCGCCGCCCTGGCTGGCGGCCGCACCGGCCTCGGCCGCCAGCAGCGCCGCGCCGCGGGCCGCATCGGCGCTGGCCTTCAGCGCACCGGTCAGCCGCTCCATCGACGCGGCGGTCTGCTGCAGGTTGCCGGCCTGCAGCTCGGTGCGCTGGCTCAGGTCGGCGTTGCCGCGCGCGATCTGCTGCGAGCCGGTCGCGATCGAATCGCTGCTGGCCCGCACGGTGGCCACCACCTGCGTCAGCCGTTCGCACATCGCCGCCATCGCGGCCATGATGCTGTCGTCGTCGCCGGCCACCCGCGGCACGCGCTGGCGCAGGTCGCCGGCGGCCACCGCATTGGCCACCGCCGCCACGTCGGCCGGTTCGCCGCCGACCTGGGCCCAGACCGACGTCCACGCGTAGCGGCCGAAGCCGAGCAGCAGCACGGCCGCCGCGACGAAGACGCTCCATTGCGCCCAGGCCACGCGGGTGAGCGTCGCGTCGAAGGTGGCCGAGGCCGCGTCGGCAAAGGCGGTCGACGCCTTGACGGTGGCGTCGACCCCGGCGCGGTGCTGCAGGTACAGCGCGTCGGCCGATTTCAGGGCGACCTGCGCCGCCGGGGTGTCGCCGGTGGATGCGGCCTTCAGCACCCCGCGCGAGGCCGCGATGAAGCGCTCCGCGGCCTCGTGCTGCGGGCCCAGCAACTGCGCCTCGAGGCCATACGGCGGGTGGGCGCGCCAGTAGGTGACGCGCTCCTGGTATTCCTTCTCGAGGCGTGCCGCTTCGGCCTGTGCCTTGTCGGGGGCGATGCTGCCTTCGACCGCCTGCGACAGCACCAGCCGCAGCTCGATCAGGTACATCGGCGGCGGCAGGATGTCGGCGGTGACGTCCTTCGCGACGAAGGTGCGCTGCGCCGCGCCGGCGGCCGTGCCGGCGCCCCACAGCGACACCGCCATCAGCACGCTGGCCGCGGCAATGCCAGAGCCGATCAGGAGGACCAGGGTCAATCGCAGTGAGCGCATGGTGGTGCCAGGGTGGAGGGCTGTGGGCTGTTCGGGTTGTCGACCGAACGGCCTGCCACTTGAGGCGCACGTGCTGCATCCGACAAGACCTCCCGACGCTTCGAGCCAGAATCGACCCCCATGCCCGACGCCCCCGACATCACCCTCTGGCACGCCCCCGAGCTGCAGGCCGAGCTGCTGCGCGGCCGCTTCGTCGACTTCAGCTACGACGTGCACACGCACGAGACCGCGTGCTTCGCGCTGCTCACCGAAGGCGCGATCCGCATCCGCATGCGGGGCGGCGAGTTCGTCGCCCGGGCCGGCGACCTCTACGCCATCGATGCCGACGAGCCGCATGCCGGCTGGCCGGTCGATGCCGGGGGCTGGCGACAGCGCACGCTGTACGTCGACCTGCAGCACCTGCGCCGGCTGGCGGGCGATGCGCATCATGCGCACCCGCTGCGCGTGGCCGGCCCGATCGTGCGCGACGCCGAGATGGCGCAGCGGCTGTACGCGATGCACCGGTGCTCGCAGGATCGGGGCCCGGCCCTGCTGCGCGACGAGGCCTATCTCGAGTTCGCGTCGCGGCTGGTGCAGCGCCACCTGGTCCATGCCGGCACGCCGGAGCCGGTCGGCCGCGAGCAGGCGGCCATCGGCCGGGCCCGCGACTACCTCGACCAGAACCTGGGGGACCACGTCAGCCTCGACGACATCGCCGGCGCGGCCGGCCTGCCGGCGTTCCAGCTGTTTCGCGCTTTCGAGCGTGCCGTCGGCATGACGCCTCATGGTTACCAGCGGCAGGCAAGGGTGCGGCTGGCGATGCAGTTGATCCGCAACCGCCATTCGCTGAGCGAGGCGAGCGCGCTGTCGGGCTTTGCCGACCAGGCGCACCTGACGCGCTGGTTCCGCCGCTTCATGGGCATCACGCCCGGACAGTACCGGCTGGCCGTGGCGGCCTGAGCTACTTCAGCAGCCCGAGGTTGGCGACCAGCTTGCCGACCGGCTTCTTCTCGCCGACCAGCGCCAGCCCGACATAGCCCAGTGCCGAGGTGGGCAGCAGCGCCACGGCGTCGCGAAACGCCTGGTAGTCGGTGGTCTGCTGGCCTTGCACCGCGAAGTCCACCACATCGCAACCGGCGGCCAGCGCGCGTTCCCGCAGCGCGGCCAGTCCATCCGCTTCGGCGGCCAGCACCGCGATGCCGTAAGGAATCAAACCGGGGTGCACGCCGCCGCTCGCATCCACCAGCGGGGCACCGACCAGGCCGGGGTGCCGCTGGCCGACCGTCAACGCCAGCACGGCCGCGGCGTTGGCCGCCCGCCCGACCGGCAGCGCCCGGTCGACCACGATCACGCAACGCGGCGCCACCAGCGGCACCGCTTCTCGAGACGAATTCGCTTCCGACACGTTTTCTCCTGCAACTGCGATGAAGGCGGCGATGCTTCCACGAGGACGCGGCCTCGTCTTGAACGCCATTGCAGCTGGAGGTGCCGCGACGGATCGTCGGTGGGGCTGGTGCCCGGTCAGAACCGGTAGGCGGTGAACACCACGGCGCTGTTCTGCGACTTCTTCTCGGTGATCGGGCTGTCGGCCGCGTCGCGTTGCAGGCGGCGCGTCGACATGCGGGTGCCGATGCCCCACTGCTTGTCGATCTGGTAGTCGGCCCCGACGGTGAAGCCCACCGATTCGATGCCGGAGCGCGGCGTGTACACCGCGCGGCCCGACCGCGCTGCCTGCTGCCCGTCGATGCCGAAGCAGGTCTGCATCGCGCTGCGGCTGGCCCAGGTCACCCCCGGGCCGGCCGACAGCATCAGGCCCGGCGCCGGGCTGTACTTGCCTTCGAGGTCGAACGACAGCCGCCCGCCCTGGTGCTTGCCGCCGATGTCCCCGACCACGTTGCCGCGGGCGGTGAACCAGCCGTCGGAGTAGCTCGCGAACACCGCGCCGAGCGCGGTGCCGTCGATGTCGCCCAGTCCGCGCAGGCGGTCGGCATCGGATTCCTTGCGCGGCTTCTCGAGGTCGCCGCCGATGCCCAGGCCGACGCGCCAGTGCGGGTCGGTGATGATGAACGCGCCGATGCCGGCCGGCACGCCGGCGCCGGGCACGCCGCCGATGAAATAGCGGCCGTGGCTGGCGGCCAGCACCGGGAACGCGCGCAGCTTGTGCTCGGCGCTGCCGGGGTACTTCGGAATGCTGCCGACGCCGAGGCCGGCGGTGAACTGCCAGTCGTCGTCGGCGGGTGCGGCCGGTTCTTCCGCCACGGCGAGCGTGGCGCTCAGCAGCGCCAGCGCGCCGGTCAGCAGGGTCGGGATCATCGGGTGGAAGAGGCGTTGGCGCAGCGTCATGCAGGTCTTTCGGAAGGCGTTGGAATCGGTGAACATCGGAAGTCTCGCTCGGTTGCTTCGGGGTCAGGGAAACGTTGGGATGGACGGCAGTGTCGGAACCCCGCCTGAAGCGAACCTGAACCGTTGATGAAGGTTCGATGAAGGCGCGCGCCGCGACCCCGGCGCGGCTTCACCGAACCTTCAGGTTCGGCGTCTCCAATCGGTGTCCATGAGCCATGCCATGAAGATCCTGCTGATCGAAGACGACCTCGAACTGGGGAACGGCGTGCGCATCGCGCTCGAAGACCAGGGCCTGCAGGTCACCTGGGTGCGCCGGCTGGGCGATGCGCTGCACGCGATCGACACCCAGGCCTGCGACCTGGTGCTGCTCGACCTGGGCCTGCCCGACGGCGACGGCCTGGCGCTGCTGGCGCGCCTGCGCCGCGAGCGCCTGCCGATGCCGGTGCTGATCCTGACGGCGCGCGATGCGCTCGAAGACCGCCTGGCCGGGCTCGACAGCGGCGCCGACGACTACCTGGTGAAGCCGTTCGCGCTGGCCGAGCTGCTGTCGCGCGTGCGGGCGCTGGCGCGGCGCAGCTTCGGCCTGGTCAACGACACGATCGAGATCCGCCAGCTCGCGCTGCACGAGGCGACGATGCGCGTGACGGTCGACGAGCGGGCGGTCGAGCTGTCGCGCAGCGAGTTCGAGCTGCTGTGCCTGCTGATGAAGCGCGCCGACCGCGTGCTGACGCGCCGCGTGCTCGAAGAGCAGGTGCTGCCCGGCGGGCTCGACAACGAGAGCAACGTGCTCGACGTGCACATGTCCAACCTGCGCCGCAAGATCGGGCCGGGCTACATCCGCACGGTGCGCGGCGTCGGCTACGTGATCGACCGCACTGCGCCGGCCAGGGGCGGGGCATGACGCCCGCTGCGCTGTGGCGGCGGCTGCGCGGCTCGCTGGTCGGCCGCCTGGTGCTGGCCCAGATGCTGACGGTGCTGCTGCTGTGGTCGGCGGCGATGGCCTATTTCGTCTGGGACACCGCGCGCTACGACGAGATCTTCGAGCCCGGGCACATGGGCCCGCGGGCCGACATGATCCTCGCGCTGGTCGACAGCCTGGCCGACCGGCCCGAGCAGTTGCAGGAGGTGCTGCGCAAGCTCGACGTGTTCCAGCGCCGCGAGAACCATGAACAGGACGACCTGGCGCTGCGCATGTCGATGAACGTCTGGCTCGGCGACCGGCTGCTCTATGCCTCGCCCGGTTCGCCCGGCGTGGTGCCGGCGACGCAGCAGCGCCGGCTCGAGAAGCTGGTCATCGACGGCCTGCCGTGGCGCACCTACACGCAGCCGTCGGCACGGTCCGCGGCGCGCGTCACGCTGATCCGTTCGGGCCACGCGGTGTCGATCCTGTTCGCGCTCGGCGAGCGCGGCATCCTGATCCTGCCGCTGCTGATCAGCCTGCCATTCCTGGTGCTGCCGGCCTGGTGGTCGGTGCGGCTGGCGTTGCGGCCATGGCGCCGCTTCTCGCAGGAGATCGAGACGCGCAGCCCCGGCGACCTGGCGCCGCTGCGCTTCGGCAGCGCCTACCGCGAGCTGCGGCCGGTGGCCGACGCGGTGAACACGCTGCTCGCGCGCGTGGCGGCGAGCCTGGTGCGCGAGCGCAGCTTCATCGCCGACGCGGCGCACGAGCTGCGCACGCCGCTGGCCGCGATGCGCATCAACATCGAGGCGCTGCAGGCGCACCGCGGCGACGCGCGCGATGCCGAGCTGCTCGACGGGCTGGTGCGCAGCGGCGAGCGGGCGAGCCGCCTGGTGGCGCAGCTGCTGGGGCTGATGCGCAGCGACAGCGGGCGCACCCAGGTCGTGCGGCTGTCGCTCGACGGGCTGGTGCAGGACCGGCTGGCGGCGCTGTCGGGGCTGGCGACGCAGCGTGGTGTCGAACTGGAGCTCGCGTGCGCCGAGCGCTGCGAGATCGAGGCCGAGCGCGAGGGGCTGACGTCGCTGGTCGACAACCTGGTCGAGAACGCGATCAAGTACGCGCCGGCCGGGTCGACGGTGTCGGTGAGGGTGGGGGCCGATGCGTCGCTGGTGGTCGAGGATGCCGGTCCGGGCATCGCGGCGGATTGGCGCGAGCGGGTGTTCGATCGCTTCTTCCGAGTGCCCGACCAGGCGCAGCCGGGCAGTGGGCTGGGGTTGGCCATCGTGAAGTCGGTGGCCGATCGCCATGGGGCGACGGTTGAACTGGCTGATGGTGCCGGAGGTGCCGGAGGCAGTGGAGGCCCTGGAGGTCCCGAAGCTCGCGGCCTGCGCGTGACGGTGCGCTGGAATATGGCGGAGAGAGCGGGATTCGAACCCGCGGGGGGTTATTAGCCCCCACACGCTTTCCAGGCGTGCGACTTAAACCGCTCATCCATCTCTCCGGAGCCGGCGAGTTTAGCCTACCTCCGGGGCGGCTTCGGCCCGGCCCCACGGGAATTTCGCTCGGGCGTCAGGCCTGGCCCGGCGCCTTCGCCTTCATCAGCGCCATCGCGGTGCCGATCAGCCCGGCGACCTCGGTCATGTTCCCCGGCACGATCATCGTGTTGTTCTTCTGCGCCAGGTGCGCATAGGCGTCCACCGCCTTCTCGGCCACCTTCAGCTGCACCGCCTGCTCGCCGCCGGGCTCGCGGATCGCCTCGGCGATCTTGCGGATCGCGCCAGCGGTGGCGTCGGCCACCGCGGTGATCGCCGCGGCCTCGCCCTGCGCCTTGTTGATCTCGGCCTGCCGCGCGCCTTCGGAGCGGGCGATCGAGGCCTCGCGCTCGCCGGTCGCGATGTTGATCTGTTCCTGCTTGCGGCCTTCGGACGCGGCGATCAGCGCGCGCTTCTCGCGCTCGGCGGTGATCTGCGCCTGCATCGAGCGCAGGATCTCGGCCGGCGGCGTCAGGTCCTTGATCTCGTAGCGCAGCACCTTCACGCCCCAGTTGCCGGCCGCCTCGTCGAGCGCGCTCACCACCGCGCCGTTGATCGTGTCGCGTTCCTCGAAGGTCTTGTCCAGCTCCATCTTGCCGATCACCGAGCGCAGCAGCGTCTGCGCCAGCTGCGTGATCGCGAACACGTAGTTGCTCGAGCCGTAGCTCGCGCGCATCGGGTCGGTGATCTGGAAGTAGATGATCCCGTCGACCTGCAGCTGCGTGTTGTCCTTCGTGATGCAGACCTGGCTCGGCACGTCGAGCGGCACTTCCTTCAGCGAATGCTTGTAGGCCACCCGCTCGATGAACGGCACCACGAAGCTCAGCCCCGGCACCAGCGTGCGGTCGTACTTGCCCAGCCGCTCGACCACCCAGGCATGCTGCTGCGGCACGATCTTCAGCGTGCGCACGATGAAGATGCCGACGATCACCACCAGAATCAACGCGATTTCCATGAGAGGCTTTCCAGGGAGTAGGGGAGGGGAGAGGGATCAGCGGCCCGCGGCGGGCACCAGCACCAGCCAGTTGCCTTCCACCGCCTGCACCACGTGCTCGCCGGGCAGTGCGGGCGCATCGGGGGCGAGCCGCGCGGTCCAGGTGGAGCCGCGGTAGGGCACGCGGGCGGTGCGGTCGTCGGCCCAGGCCGCCACGCTCACCCGCTCGCCGATGTCGATGTTGACGTCGCGGTTCTCTCGCACCGGGCCGGCGGCTGGCCGCTGCAGGCGCCGCCAGTGCCACAGCGCGACCGCGCCGCCGCCCACCACGGCCGCCATCACCAGCTGGCCGGGCAGCTTGAAGCCCAGCAGGGCCGCCAGCGCCGCAGCGGCCAGGCCGAGCGCGAACATCAGCAGGTAGAAGGTGCCGGTGGCCAGCTCGGCGGCCACGGCCACCCCGGCTGCCACCCACCAGAACGTCGACGGGCTCATGTCCATGGCCTCTCCTCGTTTGAAGGTCTGTTGCGTCCACCCCGCACGCACCGAAGGGCAGTGTAAGGGGGCCCCACACCCGTCATCGAACGGCCCTACACTTCGCGCCTTCCATTCTGTTGCCGCCCGGCGTTTTCCTTGAGGTGACCATGCTGCGTTTCAACTTTCCGATCGTCATCATCGACGAAGACTTCCGTTCCGAGAACACCTCGGGCCTGGGAATCCGGGCGCTGGCCGCGGCCATCGAGAAGGAAGGCTTCGAGGTGCTGGGCGCCACCAGCTATGGCGACCTGTCGCAGTTCGCGCAGCAGCAAAGCCGTGCCAGCGCGTTCATCCTGTCGATCGACGACAACGAGTTCACCCAGGGGCCCGAGCTCGACCCGGTGGTGCTGAACCTGCGCAAGTTCATCCAGGAGATCCGCTTCAAGAACGCCGAGATCCCGATCTACCTGTACGGCGAGACGCGCACCTCGCAGCACCTGCCCAACGACGTGCTGCGCGAGCTGCACGGCTTCATCCACATGTTCGAGGACACGCCGGAGTTCGTGGCCCGCCACATCATCCGCGAAGCCAAGTCGTACATGGACGGCCTCGCGCCGCCGTTCTTCCGCGCGCTGGTCGACTACGCGCAGGACGGCTCGTACTCCTGGCACTGCCCCGGCCACTCGGGCGGCGTCGCGTTCCTGAAGAGCCCGGTCGGGCGGATGTTCCACCAGTTCTTCGGCGAGAACATGCTGCGCGCCGACGTCTGCAACAGCGTCGACGAACTCGGCCAGCTGCTGGACCATACCGGCCCGATCGCCGAGAGCGAACGCAATGCGGCGCGCATCTTCAACGCCGACCACTGCTTCTTCGTGACCAACGGCACCAGCACCAGCAACAAGATGGTGTGGCACCACAACGTGGCGCCGGGCGACGTGGTGGTGGTCGACCGCAACTGCCACAAGTCGATCCTGCACTCGATCATCATGACCGGCGCGGTGCCGGTGTTCCTGCCGCCCACGCGCAACCACTACGGCATCATCGGCCCGATCCCCGAGGCGGAGTTCTCGCCCGAGGCCATCCGCCGCAAGATCGCGAAGAACCCGCTGCTGGCCGGTGTCGATGCGAAGAAGGTCAAGCCGCGCATCCTGACGCTGACGCAGAGCACCTACGACGGCGTGCTCTACAACACCGAGAGCATCAAGAAATCGCTCGACGGCTACATCGACACGCTGCACTTCGACGAAGCCTGGCTGCCGCACGCCGCCTTCCACGAGTTCTACGGCGAGTTCCATGCGATGGGCCGCAACCGGCCGCGCCCGAAGGACCAGATCGTCTACGCGACGCAGTCCACCCACAAGCTGCTGGCCGGCATCAGCCAGGCCTCGCAGGTGCTGGTGCAGGACGCGCAACACCGCAAGCTCGACACGCACCTCTTCAACGAGGCCTACCTGATGCACACGTCGACCAGCCCGCAGTACGCGATCATCGCGAGCTGCGACGTGGCCGCCGCGATGATGGAAGCGCCGGGCGGGCGCGCGCTGGTCGAGGAGAGCATCGCCGAGTCGATGGACTTCCGCCGCGCGATGCGCAAGGTCGACAAGGAATACGGCAAGGACTGGTGGTTCAAGGTCTGGGGCCCGGACAAGCTGGTCGGCGAAGGCATCGGCAAGAGCAGCGACTGGGTGCTGAAGGCCGGCGAGAAGTGGCACGGCTTCGGCGACCTGGCGAGCGGCTTCAACCTGCTCGACCCGATCAAGTGCACGCTGATCACGCCCGGGCTCGACGTCTCGGGCAAGTTCGCGAAGACCGGCATCCCGGCGTCCATCGTCACCAAGTTCCTGGCCGAGCACGGCGTGGTGGTCGAGAAGACCGGGCTGTACTCGTTCTTCATCATGTTCACGATCGGCATCACGAAGGGCCGCTGGAACACGCTGCTGACCGCGCTGCAACAGTTCAAGGACGACTACGACCGCAATGCGCCGCTGTGGCGCGTGCTGCCGGAGTTCGTCGCGGCGCACCCGCGCTACGAGCGCATGGGGCTGGCCGACCTGAGCCAGTCGATCCACGAGATGTACGCGAAGGGCGACATCGCGCGGCTGACCACCGAGATGTACCTGTCGGACCTGCAGCCGGCGATGAAGCCGACCGATGCGTTCGCGCGCATCGCGCACCGCGACACCGAGCGGGTGGCGATCGACGACCTCGAAGGCCGTGTCACCACCTCGCTGCTGACGCCGTACCCGCCGGGCATCCCGCTGCTGATCCCCGGCGAGCGCTTCAACAAGAAGATCGTCGACTACCTGAAGTTCACGCGCGAGTTCAACGGCAAGTTCCCCGGCTTCGACACCGACGTGCACGGGCTGGTGGAACACGACAGCGGCGAAGGCTCGCGCACGTACCACGTGGATTGCGTGAAGGAAACCTGATGGCGGCGGTCGACGCGCTGGTGGCCGGGCCGCGCTGAGCGACCCTTTCAGCCGGCCGGTGCGAAGCCGCTGTCGAAGGCGTGGCGCACCTCGAGCCGCTGCTTCAGCAGCCCGGCCTCGAGGTAGAAGTCGGCGGTTTCCTGCTGGTCGGCCAGCACCTGCGCATCAACGGCGATCCAGCGCTGCCGGCGGCGCTCGAACTGCAGCCGCGCGGCGTCAGGCGGGATGCCGATGATCCGCGCGAGCGCCGCCGAGAACTCCGGCACGTGCTGGTACGACCAGCGCTGCGCGCGCACGACGCGTTGCGCGAAATCCTGCAGCGCGGGGCGCTTCGCGGCGATCGCGTTGTCGGTCGCGGCCAGGAAGCTCAGCCCCGACGACAGCCCGCGGCCGTTGACCAGCACGCGCGCGTGGCCGGCGGTCTCGGCCATCGCGGTGTAGGGTTCCCAGGTGGCCCAGGCGTCGACCGAGCCCTGCGTCAGCGCGAGCTTGGCCTCGGCCGGCGGCAGGAAGCGGAAGGTGTCGGCATCGGGCTTCAGCCCGGCCGAGGCCAGCGCTTTCAGCGCGACGTGGTGGCCGATCGAGCCGCGGTTGGTCGCGATGCGCCTGCCCTTCAGGTCGGCCGCGCTCTTCAGCGGCGAATCGGGGCGCACCAGCACCGCGGTGCCGTACGGATCGCAGCGGTTCACGCCGATCGCCTTCACGCGCACGCCGTTCGACAGCGCGAAGATCAGCGGCGCATCGCCGATCGGGCCCAGGTCGACGGCCTCGGCATTCAGGGCCTCGGCGAGCGGCGCGGCGGCCGGGAACTCGGCCCACTGGATGTCATAGGCGAGGCCTTGCAGTTCATTGGCGGATTCGAGCAGCGCGCGCAGGCCGCCTTTCTGGTCGCCGGCTTTCAGCAGGGTCCGCTCGGCGCGCACCGAGCCGACGCCCAGCACTGCAGCGGTGCCGACCAGCAGGTGGCGGCGGGTGATGTGGCGGTGGGTCACGGGGTCTCCTTCAGGCCGCGCGGCGGGTGCCGGCGGCCAGCCGTTCGGCCACCAGCTGCCGCGTGCGCGGGATCAGCTCGCGGCCGTAGTCGATCGCATCTTCCAGCGGGTCGAAGCCGCGGATCAGGAAGGTGGTGACGCCGAGCGCGTGGTAGTCGAGGAAGGCCTCGGCCACCTGCTCGGGCGTGCCGACCAGCGCGGTGCTGTTGGAGCGGCCCCCGGTCTCCTGCGCGATGGCCGTCCACAGCCGCTTGTCGACGCGCGAGCCTTTCGCCGCGGCGGCCAGCAGCCGCTGCGCACCGACACTCTGCTGCGGCCCGCCGCGGCTGTAGCCGGCCTGTACGCGCAGCCGGCGGGTGTCTTCGAGGATGCGTTCGGCGCGCGCCCAGGCCTGGTCTTCGGTGGCCGCGAGGATCGGTCGGAACGACACCGAGAAGTGCACGCTGCGGCCGTGCTTCGCGGCTTCAGCGCGCACGCGGCCGGTCAGCTCGGCGACCTGGTCGAGCGACTCGCCCCACAGCGCGTAGACGTCGGCATGCTTGCCGGCCACCGGGATCGCCGCATCGGATGCGCCGCCGAAGTAGATCGGCACGTGCGGCTGCTGCAGCGGCTTCACCTCGGAGAAGCCGGCCTGGAAGCGGTAGTGCCTGCCGTCGTGGTCGAAGGGCTGGTCCTCGGTCCAGATGCGGCGCAGCACGGCCAGGTACTCGTCGGTGCGCTCGTAGCGCTGGTCGTGCGTCAGGTAGTCGCCATCGCGCCGCTGCTCGTCGTCGGAGCCGCCGGAAATGACGTGCACGCCCAGGCGCCCTCCGCTGAACTGGTCGAGCGACGCGATCTGGCGCGCTGCGAGCGTCGGCGCGGTGAAGCCCGGCCGGTGCGCCAGCATGAAGTGGATCTTCTCGGTGTGCGCTGCGGCGTACGAGATCGTCAGCGTGGCGCTCGGGCCGGTGGAATGGTGCGGCACCAGGATGCGGTCGAACCCGGCCTGCTCGTGCGCCTGCGCGAAGCGGCGCACGTAGTCGCGGTCGATCGCCGGGCCCTGCGCCGCGTGCGTCTCCGAGACTTTCTGCGTCTGGATCATGCCGATGAATTCGATGCTCATTGCGGTGTCCTGCGGTCTGGAAGGGGGAGAGGCGACGGTAGCGACGGCGGCCCGTGCATCGCAAATAATCATTTCGGCGCTCGATATGCGATCTGCGCGATTCGGGAGCCGCACCGGCGCGTGTAGCCTGCGCGCAGGAAGGAGTCGTCATGCGAACCGAACATCCCGAGCACGCGTTGCAGTACTTCATCGAGCGGGTCGCACGCCGGCTCGACGAGCAGTCCGACGAGGCGGCGATCCGCCGCGACGTCGGCGCGCTGCTCGCCGACCTGGTCGCGCACGACGACTGGCTGCCGGCCTCGCATGCGCAGCCGGGTGCGGACCGCTACCGCCAGTACCTGCTGCACCGCGATCCGCAGGCGCGCTTCTCGGTCGTCAGCTTCGTGTGGGGGCCGGGCCAGGCGACGCCGATCCACGACCACACCGTGTGGGGGCTGATCGGCGTGCTGCGCGGCGCGGAGCTGTCGCAGGGCTACCGCTTTGCCGGGCCGAGCCAACTGGTGCCGGCCGGTGCGCCGGTGCGGCTGGAGCAGGGGGCGGTCGACGCGGTGTCGCCGAGCGTCGGCGACATCCACCGCGTGACCAACGCCTTCGACGACCGCACGTCGATCAGCATCCATGTGTATGGCGCCGACATCGGCGCGGTCGAGCGCTCGGTCTACACCGAAGACGGCCAGCGCCGCTCGTTCGTTTCCGGCTATTCGCCGCTGCCTTGATTGAATCCTCCGGACCCCATCCATGACCGACACCACCGTGATCCCCGCGCTGAACCCCACCGATGTGCATGCCGCGCTGCTGGCGCGCGACGAGACCGCGCTGCTCGACGTGCGCGAGGAAGACCCGTTCGCGCAATCGCATCCGCTGTGGGCGGCGAACTTTCCGCTCGGCCGCATCGAGCTCGACGCGTGGGGCCGCATTCCGCGGCGCGACACGCGCATCGTCGTCTACGGCGAGGGCGCCGATGACGCGGTGCGTGCGGCGCAACGCCTGCGCAGCCTCGGCTACACGCAGGTGCACCTGCTGGCCGGCGGGCTGGCCGGCTGGGCGGCCGCGGGGCTGGAGCTGTTCCGCGACGTCAACGTGCCGAGCAAGTCGTTCGGCGAATGGGTCGAGGAGGCGCGCCACACGCCGTCGCTCGCGGCCGAGGAGGTGCAGGCGCTGCTCGACGCGAAGGCCGACGTGGTGGTGCTCGATGCGCGCCGCTTCGACGAATACCAGACGATGAACATCCCGGGCTCGACCAGCGTGCCCGGTGCCGAGCTGGTGCTGCGCGTGCGCGACCTGGCGCCCGATCCGGCGACGCGGGTGATCGTCAATTGCGCGGGTCGCACGCGCAGCATCATCGGCACGCAGTCGCTGGTGAACGCGGGCATCCCGAACCCGGTGAGCGCGCTGCGCAACGGCACCATCGGCTGGACGCTGGCCGGCCAGCATCTGGAGCATGGCGCGGCACGGCGTTTCGGGCCGGCGAGCGATGCGGCGCGTGACGCGGCGCGGCGCGATGCGCGGGCCGTGGCCGAGCGGGCGGGCGTGCGGCGCATCGGTGCCGCGCAGCTCGCGCATTGGGCGGCCGAGCCGGGTCGCACGACGTACCGCTTCGACGTGCGCACGCCGGAGGAATACGCCGCGGGGCATCGCGCAGGGTTCCGCAGTGCGCCCGGCGGGCAGCTGGTGCAGGAGACCGATGTGCACGCGCCGGTGCGCGGCGCGCGCATCGTGCTGGTCGACCACGACGGCACGCCGGCCGGGTCTCGCGATGCGGGCGTGCGTGCCGAGATGAGTGCCTCGTGGCTGGCGCAGATGGGCTGGGAGGTGGCGCTGCTCGAGGCCGATGCGACGTCGGACGGATGGGAGACCGGCGCCGCTGCGCCGCCACGGCCCGCGCCGCCGGCGGTGCACGCCATCACGCCGCAGGCGCTGGCCGATTGGCTCGCGAGCCCCGGCGCCGATGTGCAGGTGATCGACGTGGCCACCAGCGCGAGCCATGTGAAGCGGCACATCCCCGGCGCATGGTTCGTGCTGCGCTCGCAGCTGCGCGGGGCGCTGAAGGTATTGCCTTCAGCGAAGCGCCATGTGGTGACCTGCGGCACCAGCCTGCTCGCACCGTTCGCGGCGCAGGATCTGCAGGAATTGCTGGGCCCGCAGGCCGAGGTGCATGTGCTTCAGGGCGGCACAGTGGCCTGGGCCGACGCGGGCTTGCCGGTGGAGGCGGGCGAACAGCGGCTGGCCTCGCCACGCACCGACCGCTACCGCCGCCCGTACGAGGGCACCGACAACCCGCACGCCGCGATGCAGGCGTATCTCGATTGGGAATCCGGATTGGTCGCGCAGTTGAAGCACGACGGCACGCACCACTTCGCACCGGTCTGAGACAGCGCGAACAAGAGCCGGCACGCCATTTGATCCAGGTCAAGTGCCGGCCGCCGCCAGCCTGCAGGCTCGGCCCTCATGAGCAAAGCGGCACGCCACCGGCACCTGACCCAGGGTTTCAGCACCTTCCTGCACCACCGGCGCGCGCAGCGGCATTTCGAGCGCCGCCCGCTGCTCGAGTCGCTGACCCGCGCGCTGCCGCCGGCCTCCGCGGGCGTGCTCCTCGCGCCCGACCTGCTGGCCGTCGCGCGCGACCCGGCCGATGCCGTGCTGCATCGCCTGCAATCCCGCGCGGACGGGCTGGATGTCGACGAGGCAGCGCGGCGCCTGGCCCGCGACGGTCCGAACGACATCGCCCACGAGAAGCCGCTACCAGGCTGGCTGCACCTGTGGCGCTGCTACCTGAATCCCTTCAACCTGCTGCTCACCGCGCTGGCCGCGCTGTCCTTCGTCAGCGCCGACGCGAGCGCGACCGTGGTGATCGCGGCCATGGTCGCGCTGAGCACGCTGATCCGCTTCGTGCAGGAGGGCCGCTCGCACCGCGCGGCCGAAGGCCTGCGCGCGATGGTGAGCAACACCGCGAGCGTGATCCGCCGGCCGGCGGGCGGTGGCGCGGGTGCGGCTGCGCCGGCCGAGCTCGCGCAACGCGACTTGGTCGCCGGCGACATCGTCGCGCTGTCGGCCGGCGACATGATCCCGGCCGACTGCCGCGTGCTCGCCGCACGCGACCTGTTCGTCGCGCAGGCCGCGATGACCGGCGAATCGCTGCCGGTCGAGAAGTTCGTGCAGCCGCATGCCGAGGCCGCCGAGGGCGCGCTGGCCCAGCACAACCTGGTGTTCATGGGCACCAACGTGGTCTCGGGCACGGCCACCGCGGTCGTCGTGGCCACCGGCCCGCGCAGCTGCTTCGGCACGCTGGCCGCGCATGCAGGCATGGCGTCGACCGCGCCGAACGCCTTCCAGGCCGGCGTCAACAGCGTCAGCTGGCTGCTGATCCGCTTTGCCGGCGTGATGGTGCCGGTCGTGTTCGTCGTCAACGGCTTCACCAAGGGCGACTGGCTGCAGGCCTTCCTGTTCGCGCTGTCGGTGGCAGTGGGGCTGACGCCCGAGATGCTGCCGATGATCGTCACCAGCACGCTGGCCAAGGGCGCGGTGCTGCTGTCGCGCAAGAAGGTGGTCGTCAAGCGGCTGGACGCGATCCAGAATTTCGGCGCGATGGACGTGCTGTGCACCGACAAGACCGGCACGCTCACGCAGGACCGCATCGCGCTCGCCCGGCATGCCGATGCGTATGGGCAGGACACCGACGAGGTGCTGAACTTCGCCTTCCTCAACAGTTACTACCAGACCGGGCTGAAGAACCTGCTGGACCATGCGGTGCTCGACCACGTCGAGCTGCCGGCGGTGCTGAAGCTGAAGGATGCCTACCGCAAGGTCGACGAGATC
>Ga0065165_1001000_pt1 | contig 34730 bp, 31 predicted proteins | sample AraplaMF_Cvi_mMF_FD_63813 | JGI IMG/M metagenome (GOLD analysis project Ga0065165, IMG submission 63813) | Arabidopsis root microbial communities from the University of North Carolina, USA - plate scrape MF_Cvi_mMF (version 2) (version 3) | ecosystem: Host-associated > Plants > Roots >... | reverse complement strand
GCCGAGCACGTCGGCGAAATCCTTGGCCTCGCGGAAATTGCGGTAGACCGAGGCGAAGCGCACATAGGCGACGTCGTCGAGCGTGCGCAGATGCTCCATCACGGTCTCGCCGATCACCTCCGAGGAGATCTCGGCCTCGCCGCCGGTCTCGAGCTCGCGCACGATGGTGGAGACCATCTTCTCCACCCGCTCCGGCTCGACCTGCCGCTTGCGCAGCGAGATCGACACCGAGCGCATCAGCTTGTCGCGATCGAACGGCACGCGGCGGCCGTTGCGCTTGATCACCGTCAGCTCGCGCAGCTGCACGCGCTCGAAGGTGGTGAAGCGGAATTCGCAGGCGACACACACGCGCCGCCTGCGAATGACGGAGGAATCCTCGGTCGGACGCGAGTCCTTTACCTGCGTATCGAGACTGTTGCAGTTCGGGCAGCGCATCCGTTGACCCTAGACTTTACTGATAGATCGGGAACCGATCGGTGAGCGCCTTGACCCGTTCCTTGATCGCGGCCTCGACCAGCGGCGCCTTGCCGTCGGAGGACTGCGCGATCGCGTTGAGGACCTCGGCGATCATTCCGCCGACCTGCTGGAATTCAGCGACGCCGAAGCCGCGGGTGGTCGCCGCCGGCGTCCCGAGACGAATACCGGAGGTGACGAACGGCGACTCGGGATCGAAGGGAATGCCGTTCTTGTTGCAGGTGATGGCGGCGCGAACCAGCGCCTTCTCCGAGGCGTTGCCCTTCAGGCCCTTCGGCCGGAGGTCGACCAGCATCAGATGGTTATCGGTGCCGCCGGAAACAATATCGAAGCCATGGCCCTTCATCGCCTCGGCCAGCGCCTTGGCGTTCTCGACCACGTTCTTCGCATAGACCTTGAAGTCCGGACGCAGCGCCTCGCCGAAGGCCACCGCCTTCGCCGCGATCACGTGCATCAGGGGGCCGCCCTGAAGACCCGGGAAGATCGCCGAGTTGAACTTCTTGGTCAGCGCCTCGTCGTTCCACAGCATCAGGCCGCCGCGCGGACCGCGCAGCGACTTGTGGGTCGTCGTGGTGGTGACGTGGGCATAGGGCACGGGCGAAGCATGCACGCCGCCGGCAACGAGGCCCGCGAAATGGGCCATGTCGACCAGCAGGTACGCGCCGACCGAGTCCGCGATCTCGCGAAAGCGCTTGAAGTCCCAGGCGCGGGAATAGGCCGAGCCGCCGGCGACGATCAGCTTCGGCTTGACCTCTTCGGCCTGCCTGGCGACCGCGTCCATGTCGATGATCTGGTCCTCGCGGCGCACGGTGTAGTGCGCGGCCTTGAACCACTTGCCGCTCATGTTGACGGGCGAGCCGTGGGTGAGATGGCCGCCGGCCGCGAGATCGAGACCCATGAAGGTGTCGCCGGGCTGGAGCAGCGCCAGAAACACCGCCTGGTTCATCTGGCTGCCCGAGTTCGGCTGCACGTTGGCGAAGTTGGCGCCGAACAGCTTCTTGGCGCGATCGATCGCGAGATTCTCGGCGACGTCCACCCACTCGCAACCGCCATAGTAGCGCGCGCCCGGATAACCCTCTGCGTATTTGTTGGTCATCACCGAACCCTGCGCTTCCAGCACGGCCCGGCTGACGATGTTCTCGGAGGCGATCAGCTCGACCTCATGGCGCTGCCGGCCGAGCTCGCCCTTGATGGCGGCTGCGATTTCCGGGTCGGCCTGCTCGAGCGAGGCGGTGAAAAACGAATCGGGCGCAGAGGCGGTTTTGGCGAGGGTCATCTTGCGAATATCTCCACCGCCGCAGCCTTGTGCCGGGCTACGGGCGGGTCTGGTGTGGCGATCGGAAGCACGCGCGATCTACCACATCGCCCGCAACAGGCCAAGGGTTTGCGGGTCGGACCTGGGATTTATGCAAGATATGGTGGGAATTGGAGGAATTGGCCCGCGGACGGTTCCCAAGAGCCGTCCCGATCGGATGATCGCCAAAGGGCCCGCTTCGGACCTTAAACGGCCTCCGGGAGCCGTCCGGATTTGCCCCTACAGACCCGTATAACCCGCCTTCACCGGGTCCACGCTGCCATCGAGCTGGCGCAGATAGGTCAGGCCGCAGACCGTCAACCTGTGGGTGTCCTTCTCGCCGGCTTCCATCAACGTATTGAGGTAGTTCGTGACCTTGGCCCGGGCCTCCTCGCTGGCCGCGGCGGTGCGGTTGGCGAGCAGGTCATAGGTCTGCATGATGCGGTCGATGGCGGCTTCCATGGCACCCTCTGGTTGGTCGATGTTTTGAGATTGTTGATCAGGCAACCGCGCGGGCCCCGGGCTGCGTCTCGAACTTCATGATCGCCTTGTTGGCGAGCCTGATCTTGTTGAATTCGCCGTGCTGGATCAGCTTGATGATGATCTCGAGCAAGTGCTCGTTGGTGACCAGCGTGTCGGGGATTGCGCCGGAGCGGCGAAGGTAATTCGCGGCGATGGCATAGGCCTCGCTCACGAGTTCGACGTTCATTGCCTGAAGCCCGCGCTCGACCAGCATCGCACCCTCCGATCCCGAGACAACTGCGGTGCGGCGAACTGGTTCCGCCGGCCGGGCTGATTTTTTCGCAGTCGCGAAAAGCACAAAACGCACCGGTCCGGGGGCAACTCCGGGCCGATGCGCTTGGGGAAGTGGAGGCACGTTCGGACAGGCTTGCCGGTCTTGTTGCGGGCCGGCTTGGCCTTGATCCGTCGTAAAGCTCAGAGGCGATACAGGATCTGGTCGGTCCAGAACCGCTCGAGGCGGTGCAGCGACTTGTTCAGGGTCGAGAACTCCTCGCCCGAGATGCCACCGACCTGCTCCACCGTCTTGACGTGCTTCTGGTAGAGCGAGTCGACGATGCGGCGGACTTCCTGGCCCTGCGGCGTCAGGCGGATGCGCACCGAGCGGCGGTCAACGCGCGAGCGCTGATGATCGAGGAAGCCGAGCTCGACGAGCTTCTTCAGATTGTAGGAGACGTTGGAGCCGAGATAGTAACCGCGCGTGCGCAGTTCGCCCGCGGTCAGCTCCTTGTCGCCGATGTTGTAGAGCAGGAGAGCCTGCACCGAATTGATGTCCGCGCGGCCGCGGCGATCGAACTCGTCCTTGATGACGTCGAGGAGCCGGCGATGCAGCCGCTCCACCAGAGTCAAAGCTTCCAGATAGAGCGACTGCACCGAACCCTGCTGGCCGGAGACGCGCTCTGCGGCATCTGCCGCAGTTGCGACGGCTTTCATCATGACACTTCCCCTGTTGTCGTTTTTATCGACACTTATTCGACGAAACTTGTGCTCCGTCTGATAGGTGCAACTTAAGGGGAGGCGTTTGAAGATCGGCTTAAATAAGAGAATAAAGAGATCATGAATTTAAGACAGTGAATTGCGGATTAAGCCTGTCCCACAAGGGCTTTTCGCAACCGTCTGTTGACCTTGGCAAGGTCCTGTTCACCCTCCGTCCGCACCCGATGTCGCATTCCTGAACAGCCCCGCCCCGTTTCGAAACGCACGCGTAAGAGCTGTGGCGGAACAGGCTGGTCAACGAAAACTTACCGCAAATTTTAGGCAACCAGCGGTCAACCAATCGCGCACAACTCCGCTCTCGTGTCCCGGACGAGCGAAGCGAAGATCCGGGACCCAGAAGCCCAAAAACGAGATCGCGGAGAGATGGGCCCCGGCTCTGCAGCGCATCACTGCGTGCTGCGCAGCGTCCGGGGCACGAGCGAGTGTGCACCGAACCGCCTGCACCCTATGGCGGCCGTTCGCGCGCGGCCATCCAGGCGAGCGCGAGATAGGCGGCGAGCATGAAGACCTCGACGCCGACCACGACCAGGCTGCCGCCGTAGATTCCCGGGAACATCAGCTCGATCACCGCCATCGACACCACGGTCGTCAGCCACACCACCGCGCCCCAGGGCGTGGCGAGCCACAGGCCGACCGCGGCGACGAGCTCGATCACGGCGAAGTAGACGGTCGCCGCCTGCCAGGCCATCGACTGGTTCTCGAATGCCTCGTCCTCGCCGCCGACGAAGCCCGTAACCTGCGCCCAGTGATAGAGGCCCTTCAGGATCGAGAGCAGCGCCATCACGCGCAGGAACAGCACCAGGCGCCGGGTCCAGACATTGTCGTCGGATTCCTGGCGCTCCGACGAGATCGCCGCCACCGACATGGCGTTGTCTCGCGCATTGTCTCGGGCGGCGTCCCTGGCACTGGCGCCGTCACGGGCCGCATCGCGGGTTGAGATCTCGGACATGGCCCCCTTCTGGCTGCTTTGCCCTGCAAAATCAATCGGCCGTCCATCTCTTGCGGCAGGTCAAGCCGCGGTGACGGGAACCATGCGAGCTGGTATAAGAATAATTCCAGCCGGAGGAAGAGTGATGGCGATCAAATACGGACGTCCGATCGAATTGCGCGAGGTCTCGCGCGGGAGCGGCACGGCCGTGCCCCATGCCCTCGATCTGACCGTCCGCCCGCGCCGCAACCGCAAGGCCGAATGGGCCCGGCGCATGGTGCGCGAGAACGTGCTCACCACCGACGATCTGATCTGGCCGCTGTTCCTGATCGACGGCAGCAACAAGCGCGAGCAGGTGGCCTCGATGCCCGGCGTCGAGCGCCTCAGCGTCGACCAGGCCGTGCGCGACGCCGAGCGTGCCATGAAGCTCACCATCCCCTGCCTGGCACTGTTTCCCTACACCGACCCGTCCTTGCGCGACGAGGAAGGCTCGGAAGCCACCAACCCGAACAATCTGGTCTGCCAGGCGGTGCGCGCGATCAAGAAGGAGTTTCCGGAGATCGGCATCCTCTGCGACGTCGCGCTCGATCCCTTCACCAGCCACGGCCATGACGGCCTGATCTCCGACGGCAGGATCCTGAACGACGAGACGGTCGCCGTGCTGGTGCGTCAGGCGCTGGTGCAGGCCGAAGCCGGCTGCGACATCATCGCGCCCTCCGACATGATGGACGGCCGCGTCGCCGCGATCCGCGAGGGGCTCGACCGCACCGGCCTGCTCGACGTGCAGATCATGGCTTATGCGGCCAAATACGCCTCCGCCTTCTACGGCCCGTTCCGCGACGCCATCGGCTCGGCCAAGACGCTGACCGGCGACAAGCGCACCTACCAGATGGACAGCGCCAACTCCGACGAGGCGCTGCGCGAGGTCGAGCTGGACATTGCCGAGGGCGCCGACATGGTGATGGTGAAACCCGGCATGCCCTATCTCGACGTGGTCCGCCGCGTGAAGGACACGTTTGCGATGCCGACCTTCGCCTACCAGGTCTCCGGCGAATACGCGATGATCGCGGCCGCCGCGAACAACGGCTGGCTCGACGGCGAGCGCGCGATGATGGAGAGCCTGCTCGCCTTCAAGCGCGCCGGTGCCGACGGCGTGCTCAGCTACTTCGCGCCGAAGGCGGCGGAGAAGCTGCGCAGCCAAGGATAAGCTCGCGCGGCACTCCGGTGTCGTCCCGGCGAACGCCGGAACGACAGGGGAGTTGCGGCACGGCTGCGCATTTCACTTCCAGACCTCCCCGCCCCCGAATCGCCGGAATATTTCGGCTTGTTAATCCCTGCGCACCCTTGGCACACGGACGGCCTGTTCCCATGTCCTGCCTCGAGGGTTTCCCTTGGGAGAACGGACCATGTCGTATTCGGACTCGGGCAATGCCTGGCGCAATGACGGCGCCGTGCAACCGCATGCCTACGATCCCTATCTGCACCCCGAACTGTTCCGTGGCGTGGCGACGCGCCGGGCGTTCGCCTTCCTGATCGACATGGTCGTGATCTCGGTGCCGGTGATTCTCGGCTACATCTTCATCGTGCTGTTCGGCGTGGTCACGCTCGGCCTCGGCTGGGCGCTGTTCTGGCTGGCCTGGCCGGCCTCCGTAATCTGGGCCATCGTCTATTACGGCGCCTGCATCGCAGGGTCCTCCTCCGCGACGGTCGGCATGCGGCTGATGGATCTGGAGCTGCGCACCTGGTACGGCGCGCCCGGCTATTTCGTGCTCGGCGCCACCCATGCGGTGCTGTTCTGGGTGACCGTCTCGTTCCTGACGCCCTTCGTGGTGCTGGTCGGCTTGTTCAACAGCCGCCGGCGTCTGCTGCATGATTTCGTGCTGGGAACGGTCGTGATCAACAATTCGGTCCGGGCGCCCGTGTCGCAGGCGGCAAGGACCTACTAACCAGGATTGACTAGACTGGCTGCTGATCTGATCTGCCGAGCAGACCGATTGACCGGGGACTTTTGTAGCGCGATGCTGATATCCAGTTCGGAGGCCCACGACGTCCCTTGACCCAGCACTCGCGCGATACCCCCCAATTCTACCTCACGGCGCCCTCCCCTTGCCCGTATCTGCCGGGCCGGCATGAGCGCAAGGTGTTTACGCACCTCGTGGGCGAGCGCGCGGGTGACCTCAACGACCTCCTGACCCATGGCGGGTTCCGCCGCAGCCAGTCGATCGCCTACCGTCCCGCCTGCGACCAGTGCCGGGCCTGCGTCTCGGTCCGGGTCGTCGCCAACGAGTTCCGAGCCTCCCGCAACTTCCGGAAAGTCATCGCGCGCAACGCCGACATCATCGGCGAGCAACGCAGCGCGGTGCCGACCTCCGAGCAATATTCGGTGTTCCGCGCCTATCTCGACTCCCGCCACCGCCATGGCGGCATGGCCGACATGACCGTGCTCGACTACGCCATGATGGTCGAGGACAGCCATGTCGAGACCCGCATCATCGAATACCGCAAGCGCGGCCCCGACAGCGGCATCACCGGCCGCGGCGAGGAGCTGATCGCGGTGGCGCTCACCGACGTGCTCAGCGACGGCCTGTCGATGGTCTATTCGTTCTTCGAGCCGAGCCAGGTCAACCGCTCGATGGGCACCTTCATGATCCTCGACCACATCGCCCGCGCGCGCAGGCAGGGATTGCCCTACGTCTATCTCGGCTACTGGATCGAGGGCTCCAAGAAGATGGACTACAAGGCCCGCTTCCTGCCGCAGCAGCGTCTCGCGCCTTCAGGCTGGCTGCGCATCGACGCCCAGGGCGACACGACGTCAGAGCCGCAGGATTGACCTAATAAGCGATGATCCTCAAGCCGGCAATTCACCTGAAGTGAAGCCAGCCGACGCTTGCCAGAGCGAGCGAAACATCATCCTGAAGCAGCTCCGCGCATTCCGTGGTCGCCTGCCATCCAGCTTCAAATTCGACAGGGACGAAGCGAACGCACGCTAGCGAGCCCTCACCCGAACAGCGTATCCACGAGCAGCTTCACGTTCAAAATCACGATCACGCCCGCCACGATCCACGCGATCGCGGCAACGTAGGGCGGGATCGCGAACGTCCCCATCTTGCGGCGGTCGGAGACGAAGCGGACCAGCGGGATCACGGCGAAGGGCAGCTGCATCGACAGCACGACCTGACTGAACACCAGCAAATCCGCGGTGCCGCGCTCGCCGTAGATCGCGGTGACGACGATCACCGGAATGATGGCGATGCCGCGCGTCAGCAGGCGGCGCGCCCAGCTCGGCAGGCGCAGGTCGAGAAAGCCTTCCATCACGATCTGGCCGGCGAGCGTCGCCGTCACCGTCGAGTTGAGGCCGGAGGCGAGCAGCGCCACTGCGAACAATGTCGAAGCGATACCCAGGCCCAGCAAGGGCGACAGCAGCTCGAACGCCTGCCCGATCTCGGCGACATCCGAGTGGCCGCTCTTGTGGAAGGTCGCGGCCGCCACAACGAGGATCGCGGCGTTGATGAACAGCGCCAGCATCAGCGCGATCGTCGAGTCCGTCGTCGCCCATTTGATCGCCTCGCGCCGGCCTTCGTCGTTGCGTTCATAGGCGCGCGTCTGCACGATCGAGGAGTGCAGATAGAGATTATGCGGCATCACGGTCGCACCGATGATGCCGATCGCGATGTAGAGCATTTCGGGATTGGTGAAGATCTCCGTCGTCGGCACGAAGCCCCTGAGCATCTCCGCCACCGGCGGCGCTGCCGCGGCAAGCTGGACCGTGAAGCAGATTGCGATCACGACGAGCAGCGCGATGACGAAAGCCTCCAGGAAACGGAAGCCGCGGTTCATCAGGAGCAGCAGCAGGAACGCATCGAGGGCCGCGAGCAGCGCGCCGCCGATCAGGGGAATGCCGAACAGCAGTTTCAGCGCGATCGCGGTGCCGATCACCTCAGCGAGGTCGCAGGCGATGATCGCAGCTTCGCAGGCGAGCCAGAGCAGGACATTCACCGCCGGCGAATAGGTCGCGCGGCAGGCCTGCGCGAGGTCGCGGTCGGTGACGATTCCGAGCCGTGCCGCCAGCGACTGGAGCAGGATCGCCATCAGATTCGAGAGCAGGATGACCGAGAGCAGCGTGTAGCCGAACTTCGATCCGCCCGCGAGGTCGGTCGCCCAGTTGCCGGGGTCCATGTAACCGACCGAGACCAGATAGCCCGGGCCGACGAAGGCGAGCAGCCGCCGCCACCACGCCCCCGCCGTGGGGATGGCGACGGAGGCATTCACCTCAGCCAGGCTTTTGGTGGTCGGCGCGTCGGTGCGCCAGCCGGCGGCGTCGGTGGCTAGGTCGGGCGATCGGGCATCCATGCTGGCACAATACCGAAGTCGAGGCTTATTGCAACTCATTTGCAACTGCATCTAGCCGCATTGGTTCCCGGTACGGCCGGTTTTGCTCCGCCCTGTCGGGAAGCGGGTGGGTTTGGCCGTCCCCGCGGGCGGATACTGGCGCCATCACGCTTTTGCAGGAAATGAGCCATGTCAAATCTCCCGCGTCTCCCCGACACCTTCAGCCGCCTCGCCTGGTCCAACCTCGCCGCGCAATCGGCCGAGCAGATCGCGCTGGCCGCCGCCCCCATGGTCGCGGTGCTGACGCTGGGCGTCGGCGAAGGCCAGACCGGCATGTTGCAGACCGCGCTGACCCTGCCCTTCGTGCTGTTCGCCATTCCGGCCGGCCTGCTCGCCGACCGCATCTCGCGCCGTTCGCTGATGGCGGGCGCCGAGGCGCTGCGGGCCGCGGCACTTGCGGCGATCGTGCTGCTGCTCGCGCTCGGCGCGCTCAATCTGCCGCTGCTGGCGCTGCTCGGCTTTGCGGCCGTGTGCGGCACTGTCGTCTACAGCGTCGCCGCGCCGGCTCTGGTGCCCTCGCTGGTGAGCTCTGATCTCTTGCCGGCGGCGAATGGGCGGATCGAGCTCGCACGCACCATCGCCTTTGCCAGCGGCCCTGCACTCGGCGGCGCACTGGTGGGATGGTGGGGCGCGAGCCCGGCGTTCGGCTTTGCCGCAGCGCTCTCGGCCATCGCCGTGGTGCTGCTCGCAGGCATCTACGAGCCCGTGCGCGCTCCCTCGCCGCGGCGCCATCCGTTCCAGGACATCCGCGAAGGTGCGGCCTTCGTGTTTCATCATCCGCTGCTGCGGCCGGTGTTCATCACCCAGTTCATCTTCAACACCGGCTGGTTCCTCCAGATCGCGGTGTTCGTGCCCTACGCCGTGCGCCACCTCGGCCTGACCGCGGCCGGCGTCGGCATCGTGCTGACGATGTACGGCGTCGGCATGGTGGTCGGCGCGCTGTTCGCAACCCGCGTGATGCAGCGCATCGCCTTCGGCACCGTGGTCGGCCTCGGCCCGGTCACCGGCTTCGTCGCCGCTATCGTGATGGCGCTGACGGTGCTGGTCCCCTCGCCCTGGCTCGCAGGTCTCAGCTTCTTCCTGCTCGGCGTCGGCCCGATCCTGTGGGTGATCTCGACCACGACGCTGCGTCAGTCCGTGACGCCGCCGCGCCTGCTGGGCCGCGTCTCCGCCATTAACATCATGAGCTACGGCGCCCGCCCGCTCGGCTCCGCGCTGGGCGCGATCGTCGGCGGCCTCTGGAGCGCGGAGGCGTGCCTGTATCTGGCGGCAGCCGTGTTCGGCGTGCAGGCGCTGGTGATCTGGCTATCACCGGCGGTGGCGCTGGACCGGCAGCCGAGCATGGTGGGGGATGAGGTGGCGGCGCGGTGCTAGCCGCACCGTCATAGCGAGCAGCCCTTGCGACGAAGCATCCATGACCTTTCCACGGAGGGATTCTGGATTGCTTCGCTGCTGCTCGCAATGACAGCGTGTGTTGAGGCAGCCCTGCCTAATTCGCCAGATACCGCTCGTAGCTTCCCGTCACCGGCTCGCTGGCGTCGACATCGGGATCGAGCGTGTACAGGTCCTGCGCGCGGCCGATGCCGCGCAGCGCGTAGCGGCCGGTGGAGACGAGATAGCGGCGGCCGGCGGCGTCCAAGCCCTTGTAGAATTCAGCTGAAGCCAGCAATTCGCGATCGACCGAGCGGCTCATCGAGGCGATGCGGCTGACCTCGTTCACCGTCGGCCCGACCACCGTGAAATCGAGCCGGTCCTCGCTGCCGATATTGCCATAAAAGACCTCGCCGACATGCAGGCCGATATAGGCCGACGTCGTCGGACGGCCGTCGGCCTCACGCCGCTTGTTCAGCGCCGCGACGTTCTGGCGGAACAGATGCTCGGCACGCAACGCCGCACGTCGTGCATGCGCCATGTCCTCGCCGGTGAACATCGCGAGCACACCGTCGCCGATCAACTTCAGCACGTCGCCGCCGGCATCGTGGATCGCATCGATCACGGCTTGTGCGTAGTCGTTGAGGAACGGGATGATCTCGTCGGGGCCGATGCTCTCGCTGATCCCGGTCGAGCCGCGCAAATCGGAGTACCAGAGCACAGCGTTGATGCGCTCGGTGACGCCGCGCGAGATGCGGCCGCCCAGCACCTGCTCGGAGGCGCCACGGCCGAGATAGACGCGCCCGATCGTGCGCGCGATGTCGACCTGCTGCGCCGACTTGATCGCGAGCCCCAGCACCGGCACCAGATCGCGCATCGCCACGAGCTCCAGCTCGGAGAAGCCGCTATCGCGCCGCGTGGTCCAGCAGGAGTAGAGGCAGTCCATCAGACCGAGCGCGCCGTTCTCGCCGAAGCGATGCACGAAGGCGAGATAGTGCTTGTGGCCCTTCTCGGCGAGCTCGCCGATCTGCGAGAAATCCATCGAGGGCGCGTCGGCGAGATCGATCACCATCTCGTCGTGGCCGTGCTCGAGCATGTGGAAGAACACCGAGCGGCGCCAGTTCTTGGCGGCATCGCCCTCCGCCGTCGAGCCGTATTCCAGCACGTCGCTCTCGTTGCTGGCCCGGTCGCCCCAGCGGAAGGCCCGGCCCTCGTAGATCGGATGCAGCGTGTCGATGATCACGAGGCCACGCGAGAGTTCCAGGCCCTCGGCGCGACAGCGCTCGCAGAACCCCCTGAGCAGTTCGTTTTCGGGCAGGCCGGTGAGCCCCTGGCCGGTCAGCCAGTTCATCAGGGCAAGGCGCGAGGTCAATTGCATACGCCATTATGGCGTGCATTCGCGACGAGCGAAAGGCCGCGCGCAAACGCTGCGCAAGCAAGGCTCCCGCCCGCAGCAGGTCGAACATGCCGAAGCCGCTGTTGACGCATGCGCGCCGCAAGCTGCAAATGGAACCGATGACACCGCCGACCAGAAACCCTGGACCATGAGCCAGCGCCAGCTTCCGATCATCCTGGCGCTCGGCACCACGCAGACCCTGGCCTGGGCGTCCAGCTATTATCTGCCGGCGCTGCTTGCCGATCCCATCGCGCACGACCTCGGCATCTCCTCCAACTGGATCTTCGGCGCGTTCTCGGCCTCGCTGGTGATCTCGGCGATGCTCGGCCCGCGGATCGGACGGCAGATCGATCTCGTCGGCGGACGGCAGGTGCTGTCGGCCTCCAATGTGATCATGGCCGTCGGTCTCGTCCTGCTCGGCCTCTCGCAATCCGTGGCGGTGATGGCGATCGCCTGGCTCGTGCTCGGCATCGGCATGGCGATGGGGCTCTATGATGCCGCCTTCGCGGCGCTGGGGCGCATTTACGGCACCGAGGCGCGCCGGCCCATCACCGGCATCACGCTGATGGCGGGCTTCGCCTCCACCGTCGGCTGGCCGCTCACCGCCTGGGGCCTCGCCCATATCGGCTGGCGCGAGACCTGCTTCGCCTGGGCTGCCGCCAACCTCCTGATCGGCCTGCCTCTCAACTTCTTCATGCTGCCGGCGATCAAGGGCGCGAAGCAGGCGGCAGCGACCGCCGAGAAGCCGCATCTGCCGCTCGACCGCACGATGGTGCTGCTCGCCTTCGTGTTCGCCGCGGCGTGGACGGTAACCGGCGCAATGGCGGTGCATTTCCCGCGTATCCTGGAAGCAACGGGGGCCACGCATGTCGAGGCGATCGCGGCCGGCGCGCTGATCGGCCCGGCGCAAGTGGTGGCGCGCATCCTCGAAGCGAGCGTCCTGAGCCGCTTTCATCCGCTGTGGTCGACGCGGCTTGCCTGCCTGACCCATCCGATTGGAGCGGCCGTCGTCGCCATCTTCGGCGGCGCCGCCGCGAGCGCTTTTGCCCTGCTCCACGGCTCGGGCAACGGCATTTTGACGATCGCGCGCGGCACGCTGCCGCTGGCGATCTTCGGTCCGAAGGACTTTGGCTATCGCCTCGGCATCATCGGCGCACCGGCGCGGATGGCGCAGGCGGTGGCACCCTTGACCTTCGGCCTGCTGATCGACGTCATGGGCGCGAGGGTGCTGATGGTCTCGTCCGCTCTCAGCCTCTCGGCGCTGGCGGCGCTGTTCCTGATCCGCGCCGGGCGGCGGCCGGATTGACCACCGGGCTGCTTTCGCGCACAAGCGGGCCATGACCGACGACAACAGCCCGCCCCGCAGCTTCAAAGGCCTTTTGCGCTGGGCAACCACGCCGCCGCAGGCCTGGGGCGTCTATCTCCTCGCCCTGCTCCTGGTGTGGCTCGTCTCGTTCTACGCCGGCTCGCTCAGGCCGAAGAAGACGCCGGACGCGAGCCCGCCGGCCGCGACGGCGCCGCGCTGAGGCCTCTCGCGGTCAGGCCGCCCGGACGTCCTCGACAAAGCTGCCGACCTGGCTCGTCAGCTGCTCGGCCTGCCGCGACAGACCGTCTGCCGCGCTCAGCACCTCGGTCGCCGCGACGCCCGTTTCCGTGGCCGCCTTGCTCACACCGCTGATGTTCGCCGTCACGTCCCGAACGGATTGCGAAGTCTGCTGAACGTTGCGGGCGATTTCCGCCGTTGCCACGCCTTGCGCCTGGACAGCTGTCGCGATGACATTCGAGATCGAGCTGACCTCTTCAATCGTCCCGCTGATGCCGCGGATCGCGTCGACGGCCTCCTTGGTGGCCGCCTGGATTTGAGCGATCTGGGCTCCGATCTCCGCCGTGGCCGAGGCCGTCTGGTTCGCCAGAATCTTGACCTCGGAGGCGACCACAGCAAAACCTCTTCCGGCCTCCCCGGCCCGCGCCGCCTCGATGGTCGCATTCAAGGCCAACAGGTTGGTCTGAGCGGCGATGGCCTGGATCAAGGTCACCACCTCGCCGATCTTCTCGGCGCCCTCAGCCAGGGTCTGCACGATCTTGTCGGTGCGCTGCGCATCGGCCACCGCCCGGCCGGTGATCGTCGATGACTGTGCGACCTGGCGGCTGATCTCGGTGATCGATGCCGTCAGCTCCTCGGCCGCGGAGGCAACCGTGCTCGCGCCTACGCTCGCTTCCTCGGCGGCTGCCGCAACCGTTGTCGCCTGTCCTTTGGTTTGCGTCGCGGTCGACGACATCGATCGCGCCGTCGTCTCCAACTCGGTCGCGCCCGAGGCCAGCAGCGCCACCATGGCCCCCGCCTTGGCCTCGAAATCGCTGACGAGGTCCTCGAGACGCGCGGCACGCTTCTCCTTGACGATCCGTTCGGCAGCCTGTTCGCCAGCCAGTCGATTGGTGGTGACCATGGCCTCCTTGAACACCTGCACGGCCAGAGCCATGCCGCCGATCTCATCCTTGCGCGCGGCGAACGGCACCTCGGCTTCCTCGTTGCGGGCGAGCCGGGTCATCACCTCCGACAACCTGGCGATCGGCGCGAGCAAGTGACGCACCAGCAGCACCGACGAAGCCGCCGACAATCCCAGGACGACCAGAATGGCCGCACCGGCGAACAGGATGCCGCCGAGCCCGTCGGCTTCGTCACGTTCGGCCACGGCCTGCGCATCGCGCAAGGCGGCATCGCGGATTCCCAGCAGCGACGCGTTCGCGCTCGTGGCGGACTTGCGCCAGTCGTCCACCGACACTTCGTAAGGCGTGCCGTTGAAGGCGGCCTTCGTCAGCCCCTCGCGCAGCGGCCTGTCCGAACCGAAATAGCGATCCCTGGCCGCGCCGACACTGGCCCGCGTGTTCTTGGGCGCGTGAACGTCATCGCCGCGGTCGAGGATCTCAGCCCAAAGCCGCGCCATTTGGCCGTTCGCGGAATTGAGTTCGTCCCGTTCCGCCAGTGTCGCTGGACGGCCAGCTGTCACAAGGCCCGAAATCAACAGCGAGACCTGGCCGGCAGTCTGCCGGATCACCCATCCTTTTTGCGCCACGTCGAGCAGATTGCCTGCCGTGGTGCTCAGCCGCATCGTCGCCTTGATGCCAGTCTCCAGCATCTCGTTCAGGCTCGCCATCGCCTCGGCGTAGTCGCGCATGGCCTTGGCAGCGATGCCGGCGGGCCGCTCCGCCTGCGGCTTCTGCCAATACGACGCGGCCTCCTCGCGTGTGGCCGCGATCTTGGCCGCGGCCGCCTTGACCCGCTGCGTCAAGTCCGCATCGCCGCGGGCGAGCGTCTCCAGTTTCGCCAGGGCCTCGTCACTGGTCCGGCGATTATCGGCGAACTCCCTGAGCACCACATCGTCGGCCGCGGATTTGCCGAGCAGTGCCCGATTGACGGGGCCACGCTCGACAGTCAGGCTGCCCACCGCATCAAATCCGGCCGCCAGGCGGGTTTCCAGAGCATGGGCCGCGATGGCGTTCTGGTAGGCGCCCCAACGCTCGCTCAATTGCAGGCCCGATGTCAGAACGACGACGGCTGACATCAGGACCGCAATCGCAATTCCCGACCGTTTGATAGACATGCCCCGCTCCTCATTCGCAATGGTGCCCGCGACGTGAGGGCCGGCCCCCGCCGGTCCTCACGTCCCTGCGGTAAGCTTTATTTCAGTTCGAACTCGACGAGCTCGACGACCGATGTGCCCGCGTTTCGCATGGTCCGCACGGGGCCTGCGTTCTGCCACGCGAAGTCACCATATTTCAGGTTGAGCTTGTGATCCGGCTTACCCTCGATGCCCTCGACCAACATGCCGCCCTGCACCACGATGCGCACTCCGGGCGCCGCCTGCTGCATCGCCGGCGCGGCCTCGCCAGGCTGGAGGATCAGCCGCCAGGCCTGCACACGGTGATTGTCCATGACCGAGACGTAGGGCGCCGGGCGGGCAAGCGGTGAAAAGCGGCCCGGCTCCGAATCGAACAGCTCGAACCCCATGATCCGGAAGTCGCTGGCGCCGACATTGGCGACCTGGTGCACGCCCGGCTTCTTCGTATAGTTGGTGAACAGCACTTCTCCGACCTTGCGCGGCACGATGAGAGGCTTGCCACCGAGCGGCGTCCCCTCCGCATCCGAGACGGCCATGTACACCTGCGCAAAATCCCTGGTGTGACTGTGATAAGCGGCAATCTGTCCGGGAGGGATCGTGACATTCATGAACTGCAAATAGTCGTTCTTGAACGTCTGATCGTGGAAGCTTGCGAACTCGATCGGAACGATCTCGGGATCGCCCACCGCTCGCGCTTGTCTCGGCAAAGCCGCAGCTCCGAGCACCGCGCAACAACCGCACAAAAACTGACGCCGTCCGATCGAGTTACGCATGTCCTGGTCGCTCTGTTGAATTATGCACGCTTGCATGCATATCGGCCGAGTCTTTAAGGCCTGCTTAAATGAAGGCCTGATCGAACTTCGGAGAACGCATGCCCCGTCTCTCGGGTCGGCATGCCTGCTGAACTCATGACGAGCGCCATGCTCAAACCATGAGCAGCGCAGTGACGATGCGTCGCTTCAAGCTGCAAAGATCTGCACAGCGTACTGCAGTTGTGAGGCAGACTACTCCGTAAAATTGCGACGACATTTTTGTGTCGGTCGCAACGCGCGGCGCCGATCAACTCGGCTTCGCCTCGCCGGTCGCGATCCAGACGCCGGCGAACACGGCGATGAGCCCGATCAAGAGATTGGCCGCGATCGGCTCGCCGATCAGCACCGCCGCCAGAAGCGTGGCGGCGATCGGATTGACCGTCATCGTGTTGGCGACACGGGTCGGCGTCGCCCGCGCCAGCGCCATGACCCAGAGGATGAAGGCGAGCGCGCCGCCACCGGCGCCGAGATAGATGCCGGCAATCCATTGCGCCGTCGTGAAATGATCGAGCGCGGCAAAGCTGCCCTTCACGAGCCCCGCCAGCACCAGCACCGCGGCGCCCGCGCCCATGCCGACGGTGAGGAAGCCGAGTGCGCTGGAGCGCTGCATCAGCGGCCGCGACAGCACGTTGTAGAACGCCATGCAGAACACCGCGCCGGTCATGATCAGCTCGCCGCGCCAAGCCCCAGGCGGGCTCTGCGCGAGGCCCGCGGCGAGCGCGGCCGCCACGCCGAGCACGGCAATGCCGACGCCAATGATCTTGCGCGCAGTCAGCCGCTCCACGCCGAGGATCGCGCCGACCACCATGGTGTGGAGCGGCAGCGTCGCCAGTGCGAGGCTCGCGCGCGCCGCGGTCGTATAGGACACCGCGATGTTGTAGAGGATGAAGAACAGGCCGAAGAAGCAGATGCCGAGCAGCATCACCGCCGGCCAGTCGGCGCGCTGCGGAAAACGCACGCGAAGCAGCAGCGCGCAAGGCAGCAAGCAGAGAAAGCCGATCCCCCAGCGCAGGATCGCCAGCAGGACCGGATCGGCGCCGCCAACGAGATAGCGCGTGATCGCCGCGGCGGTGCCGCCGATGCTGCTCGAGACAAGCGCGATCGCAACTCCGAGCCACTCCCCCACGCCTCTCCTCCTGTACCCGGAGCTTTCGGCGGCGCTAGCACACTCCTGCCGCCACCGGTGTGGCAGCAGGGGGCTTCAGGAGAGCTAGTCGTAAAACTCGGGCGCCATCTTCTGGCTATCGCGCTGGGCCTTGTCGTGGTTGATCCAGAGCTGTGCCTTCTCCTTGTCCAGCGTGTCCGCGATCTTCTGCATCGAGGCCGCGCTCATCTCCTTGTTGGCATTCATGCTGGGCACGCGGCGGTTGTCCCAATTGTCCTTGAAGTGAACCGCGTCGCCCGACAGCACCACCGCGCCGGTCTTCGGCAGCTTCACCAGCAGCGACTGGTGCCCCGGCGTATGGCCGGGCGTCGACAAGATGGTCACGCTGCCGTCGCCGAACACGTCCTTGTCGCCCGCCAGCAGCTCGACCGGATGCGAGGGCTTGAAGCGCGGCTCGTTGTTGGTGCCGGGCCAGTCATACTCCGCCTTCTGGACGTAGAGCGTCGCCTGCGGGAACAGCTCGACATTGCCGGAATGATCAGGGTGAGTGTGCGAGACCGCCATCGCCTTGACGTCTTCGGGCTTGACGCCGAGCTGCTCGAGCTGGCCGGCAAGCGTCTTTGGCCGCTTCCAGGTCACCGCTTTGGGATCGGCCGGCACAAGGCCGTTCGGCATGGCGGCGACGGCATCGGCGATGCCGGTGTCCCAAAGGAACCAGCCCTTGCTGTGCTTGATGAGATAGCAGCTGTCGACGAAGTCCATCGTCTTGCCCTCGTTCAGGCCGGGCGTCCAGCGCGAGATGTCGCCGGCGGTGCCCTCGCCGCAATTGAGGACGTAGAGCCGTTCGACGCCGGTCTTTTCCGATTGCGCCATCGCTGCATGAGCGGACAGGGCGAGCGCGGCGGCGGCGAGAGCGTGCTTGAGTCTGGGCATCATCCTTGGTCCCTCCTTGGCGAGCGATTGGATCGGCTGCGACCAAGGATCAACCCCGGCCGCGCCGCGGCATTCCCACGGCCGCCGATCACATCAATGCGGGCAGGTCTCGACCTCGACGGTGATGTGGCTGAGGCCCTTCAGCCCGGCGAGCCGCTTCTTGTAGACCGCCGGCTGACGCGGCTTGTCGGACACGACCGACACCAGCACCGCGCAATGGCCGGGGCCGACCTGCCAGAGATGCAGATCGGTGACGCGGTCATCGCCGACCTCCATGCGGGCCCGGATCACCCGCTCCAGCTTCTCGTCGGCGCGCACGTCGAGCAGCACCGCGCCCGAGCTCCTGACGAGGCCGAACGCCCAGCTCGCGATCACGGCGCTGCCGATCAGGCCGACGGCAGGGTCAGCCCAGACCCAGCCCGAATACATGGCGACGACGAGCGCGCCGATCGCCATCACCGAGGTCGCGGCATCCGCCATGACGTGGACATAGGCCGCGCGAAGATTGTTGTCGTGATGATGGTGGTGATGATGGTCGTGGTCGTCGTGATCATCATGCGCATGGGTGTGGCCATGATCATGGCCGTGGTGGTGATGATCGTGGCTGTCACGCAAGAGCCACGCGCTGGCAAGATTGACGCAGAGGCCGAGCGCGGCGACCGCAATGGCCTCGCCATAGACGATCGGCACCGGCGTAAACAGCCGCAGCACGCTCTCATAGGCGATCTCGACCGCGATCAGGCCGAGGATGATCGCGCTGGAGAAGGCGGCGAGATCGCCGAACTTGCCGGTGCCGAAGGTGAAATGCGCATTGCCGAGGTGCCGCCGCGCGAAGCGGTAGGCGAAGGCGGCAATGCCGAGCGCGGCCGCATGCGTGCCCATATGCCAGCCGTCGGCGAGCAGCGCCATCGAGCCGAACAGCGAGCCGGCGACGATCTCGCCTATCATCATGACCAGCGTGAGCATCACCACGAGCCAGGTGCGCCGCTCGTTCTCGTCGTGCTTGTCGCCCAGGAAGGCGTGGTCGTGGGTCCACTGGTCAATGGAGTGGGAATGCATCGAATTCTCCAGAAGATTCAGGCCTGTTGGCGCACATTATAGACCGGGAGACACCGATTTTCTAAGTCCCAATCGCCGTGCGGATTGACAGCCCCGCTTAGTTTCGCTGTAATTGGCCCATGGGGATTTGAGCGATCTCCCCACGAGGCGACATGCCCAAGTATCGCGTCCCGTCAGTTTTTGCGAGGACGCATCAACATGTCTACTTTCACGACCATATCATCTGACAAATTGGCACGGCTGATCGGCACGGCGAACGGCCCCGTCCTGATCGATGTGCGCACCGAAGAAGATTTTGCCGCAGACCGGCGGCTGATCCCCGGCTCCATCAAGCTCAGCCACGAGAACGTCACGGACTGGGGCGGCGACTTCGCCGGCCGGCGGGCCGTCGTCTCGTGCTTTCGCGGCGAGAAGCTCGCGCAGGGCACGGCCGCCTGGCTTCGCCAGCTCGGCGTGGAAGCCGAGACGCTGGAAGGCGGCTTCGAGGGCTGGAAGGCAGCCAAGCTGCCCCTGCTCGACGCGCGAAAACTGCCGCCGCGCGATGGCAAGAGACGTACTGTCTGGGTGACGCGGGCGCGGCCGAAAGTCGACCGCATTGCCTGCCCCTGGCTGATCCGCCGCTTCGTCGATCCCAACGCGGTGTTCCTGTATGTGGCACCGTCCGAGGTCGTCGCCGTCGGCGAGCGCTTCAACGCGGCGCCCTTCGACATCGAGAACGTGTTCTGGAGTCACCGCGGCGAGCTCTGCACCTTCGACGTCATGATCGAGGAGTTCGGCATCGCGTCGCCGCCCCTGCTCCGGCTCGCGACGCTGGTGCGCGGCGCCGACACCGCACGCCCCGATCTCGCGCCGGAGGCGGCTGGCCTGCTCGCGGCGTCGCTCGGGCTGTCACGCATGTTTGACGACGACCTCGAACAGTTGGAGGCCGGCATGCTGCTCTACGATGCCTTCTACCGCTGGTGCCGCGACGCGACGGCCGAGACCCACAATTGGCCGACCAACAAGGTGAAGGCGTAATGGACACCCGAAACTTCCAAGCAGGAGCTGATGCCGGTCACGGCATCAGCTTCAACGAAGCCTTCCGCGTCTGGCTGCGCGTCGCCTGCCTCAGCTTCGGCGGGCCCGCGGGCCAGATCGCGGTGATGCACCGTATCCTGGTCGAGGAGAAGAAGTGGATATCCGAAGGCCGTTTCCTGCATGCGCTGAATTATTGCATGCTGCTGCCGGGACCGGAGGCACAGCAGCTCGCGACCTATGTCGGCTGGCTGATGCATCGCACTGCCGGAGGGCTGATGGCGGGCGGGCTGTTCATCCTGCCCGGCATCATCGCCATCATGGGATTGAGCTACATCTACGCGGCTTTCGGCAATGTCAGCTTCGTCGAGGCGCTGTTCTTCGGCCTGAAGGCCGCGGTGCTCGCCATCGTCATCGAAGCCGTGGTCCGCGTCGGCAAGCGCGCGCTGAAGAACCGCATCATGATTGCGCTCGCTGCCATCGCCTTCGTCGCGATCTTCTTCTTCGCGGTCCCCTTCCCGATCATCATCATCGCCGCGGGCGTGATCGGATATATCGGCGCGAGGCAAGGTCGTCCGGAATTCGCGCCGGCCGGTCACGGTCATGGCGGCAGCGGTGCCGTCATCGACAGCATGCTCGGCGACGCCGTGCCCGATCACGTCCGTCCCGACACGGCGCGCGCGATCAGGGTCGGCGCGCTGTGGCTGGCGCTCTGGCTGGTGCCCGTCATCGCGCTGCTCGCAGCGCTCGGGCCGGCCAATGTGTTCAGCCAGATCGCACTGTTCTTCTCGAAGATGGCGCTGGTCACGTTCGGCGGCGCCTATGCGGTGCTGGCCTATGTCGCCCAGCAAGCGGTCGAACATTACCACTGGCTGAAGCCGCACGAGATGCTCGACGGCCTCGGCATGGCCGAGACCACGCCGGGCCCGCTGATCATGGTGCTCCAGTTCGTAGGCTTCATGGCGGCCTACCGCGATCCGGGCGGCCTGTCGCCGATGGTTGCGGCGACGTGCGGCGGCCTGCTCGCGACCTGGGTTACCTTCACGCCCTGCTTCCTCTGGATCTTCGTCGGCGCCCCCTATGTCGAGCGCCTGCGCGGCAACACCGGTCTGGCCGGCGCACTCGGTGCGATCACCGCTGCTGTCGTCGGCGTGATCCTCAACCTCTCGATCTGGTTCGCGCTGCACACGCTGTTCCGCGAGACCGTACCGGTGCACGCGTTTCCACTGAATTTTGACAGGCCGGCGCTGAGCAGCGTGGATGTGCCGGCACTGGTGCTGGCGATCGCGGCGGCCACCGCGATCTTCCGGTTCAAGCTGGGGATGCTGACGGTGCTGGCAGGCAGCTGCGCGGCAGGCGTGGCGCTGCGGCTGGCGGGAGTGATCTAGTCCGGCAGCCGCGAGAACCGGAAATCGCAGTGGCTGGCGCCGCCCGCCAGCGTTTGCGTTCGCTCCAGACGGATGCCGCGCGTGGCATAGGCGTCGAAATCGAGGCCGCAGATGTTCGGCAGGATCTCCTGGTCTCCATGGCGCGCCGCGAACTTGCAGAAGCCGCAGGCCTTGTAGTCGATGCCGAACTCGAAATCGTCGCCCGGGCCCGGTTCGACGAAATCGTAGACGAAGTCTTCCGGAAACGCATCCTGATGGCTGCTCGTCGTGCTCAGCGCGGCCTGCTCGCGCACCAGGGCCTGGTTCTCCGGCGACATGAACTGACGTCCCGAGGCCACACGCTCCGCTTCGGGCACCGTGAGCAGTTGCGCCTTGTAGGTCTCCCGCTCGATCTCGCCGATCACCGGCAGCGGCACGCCGCGCCGCCGGAGCACGCGGCTGATCGCCATGAAGCCGATCAGGCGCATGAAGAAATCGCTCATGCGGCTCGCCGCGCCGCCGACATAGGGCATCTGGGTGAGCACGATTTCGAATTCGTCCATCACCTCCTGCCTGACACCCACGATATCAGAAAGACGCGCGCGCTCGCGCAGCATCGCCTCAGCAAGGTCGAGGCGATGGCGCATGGCGGCCTCCATGGTGCCGCGATGCGCCTCGTAAAAGGGGTGCATGTCAGCGTGCCTCCTGCTGAACGAACTCCAGCGCCAGACCATGCGTAGCGATGGGTGGGACCAGCAGTACGCCGTCGGTTATCGCGAAATCGACGCCGTTACCCTCCAATGCCCGTCGCGTCGCGTCGAGATCGGCGACCGCGAGACGCGCGGCGCAGAAGCGCGGCGACGCGCTGCTCGCGAGGCCCGGCAGCCGGCGTGCCAGCTCGGACGGGCCGAGCAACGTGATGCGGTTCTGACTGTCGCCGACCGTCATGCGGCCAGGGGCAAGCGCAGCCGGGCCTTCCATCAGGTGCTCGAGGAAATCGCGGTGCGCCGCCGGCTCCTCGGCCGACATCACCACCTCGATCACGCGGGAGGCGCCGTTGGCGTGCCGCTGATAATCGGGCTTCCAGAACAATTCCGGCGGATGACGCTGCTGGCAGGTGAAGAACGCGATTCCGGGCATGGCTGGATCGGTGGCAAAAGCAAGCGAGAACGCAACGCGCGCTGTGCCGCCATCGGGCAGCACCGCGTCGCGGCCAAAATCGAACGGCGCGTAGGCTCCGATGCCATCGGCCCTGAAGCGTGCCGCATCGGCGTGGGCGTCGGTGCTGTGCAAGACCAGCATCGACATGCCTTCGGCTTCCTTCAGAAAATCCCGGTTGTGGGCCGCAAAGCTGAAATGGCCGGGCGCAGCCGCCGGCACCAGCGCCTCGTTCGTGACGGCCAAAATCTCCACGAAATTGTCGGCGAACTGCGCGAGGCGGTTGCTGGTTCCAAACGGATGCACGCCTGTCGGCGTGAGGTTGAAGCCGAGCTTCCGCCAGTCCAGCGCAACCTGTTCGAGATCGTGAACGCAAATGACGAGATGATCGAGACGACGAGGCATGGGATTCTCCGGCTGATGGGCCGACCGTAACCGGCAACGTCGCCACGGCGCAAAGCATCATTGCTGCGGTTCAGCGCAAGAAAATCTATTGCATGGCCACGGGCGATCGGTGTCAAACTCGGGGCGCGATGACCTACGCCCTTCCCCCACTCAACGCGCTCCGCGCCTTCGAGGCCGCCGCGCGCCATCTCAGCTTCAAGCTTGCCGCACACGAGCTGCACGTGACGCCCGCCGCCATCGGGCAGCAGGTGAAAGCGCTCGAAGCGCGCCTGGGCGTGCAGCTGTTCGAACGACTGCACAAGCAGCTCGTCCTGACCGCGGCCGGCCAGGCCTATCTGCCCGGAATCTCCGAAGGCTTCCGCCACATTGCAGATGCGACCTCGCAATTGAAGCCGGCGGGTGCGGTGCTGCTCCAGCTGGGGGTCCATGGCGCCTTCGACCTGCGCCGGCTCGCCTTGGCGGAGTTTCGCAGCGCGCATGCAGAGATCGGCTTGCGGGTGCTGCACCCTGCCGGCCTGCACGAGCTGGTCGAGGGCAAGGTCGATCTGCTGATCGCCCGCGGTCTCGGCCACCATCCCGGCTATCGCTGCGACCGGATCGGCGCGGGATCGGGTCTCGGTGACTGGCTGGTTGCGCCCGAAGGCAGCGCGGATTGTCCTGAAATCGTCAGCTTCCGCGAATGGCTGCGCGCCCTGCCGGCCGAGAACCCGCTGGCAAACCACCGCGGTCCGCGTCTGGTCCGCACCGCCGGAAGCTGAGGCCGCGGTCGAGCCGCGAGAATTGCCCGTCGGGCAAAGCCGCGAGAAGGCGATAGTGCGTCTGATGTTTGAAATGTGCAACGAGCGACGACCCGACGTCACACTCGGTGTCATCGCCCGGCCTTGACCGGGCGATCCAGTATTCCGAGACGGTCGTGACTTAGAAGAGAGGCCGCAGCGTACTGGATGCCCCGGTCAAGCCGGGGCATGACAGCGTCATTGTGGCTCTACCGCATCATCATCCGCGCGATCGCCTCGCCAATCACCACCGTCGTGAAGTGCGTGTTGGCCCGGCAGTCGGACGGCATGATCGAGGCATCCGCGACGCGCAGGCCGGAGATGCCCTTCACCGTGCCGTCGGGATTGACCACGCCGTCAGCGTCGTTGACTCCGCTCATGCGGCAGCTCCCGGCGGCATGCTGGATGTCGCCGGTCTCGCGCCGCAGCAGCGCGTCGAGCTCGTGATCCGGCAGGCTGGCTGCCTGCGGCAAGGTCAGATCGGTGTCGGCGAGCCTGATCCAGTCGGCAATGCCCGCGAGTGCCGGCTGCGAGGTGATCACGGCGAGCCGCTTCACCGCATCCATCATCCGCAGCATGTCGCGCGGATCGGCCAGCATGTTCTCCTCGACGACGGGATCGATCGACGGATCGGTCGAGGCCAGCTTGAGTGTCCCGCGCGAATACGCGTTGAACAGCCCGGCGCCGATCGCCCCGGCCACGCCGACGCCGCGATGATTGAACGCGATCAGGATCATGTCGCGCTTGCCGCCATTGGCAAGGCCCGAGGAATAGGTCACGCAGCAATTGGTGTGGCGGGTGTCGGGATCGGTGGGACGCAGGTCCTCGCGGAGCTGGATCGTGGCGCGAAACAGCGGGTGATCGAAGAAATGCTTGCCGACCGGAAGGTCGCGCTCGACCGCGATCCCCATCGCCTTCAATTCTTCCTCCGGTCCGATGCCCGACCGCAGCAGGATCGCCGGGCTGTGGATCGCGCCGGCGCACAGCACGATCTGGCGCGCGCTGATGTCCTGGGTGCCCTGCCTCCCGATGTGGACGCGAAGGCCGGTCGCCCGGCCGTCGCTGATCAACACGCGATCGACCAGCGCGTGACCGCGGATCTCCAGATTGGCGCGGCCGCGCGCGGGCTCCAGATACCCTTCATTGGTGGTGATGCGGCGGCTGTCGCGGCTGTTGATGGGATAGCAGGCGACGCCCTCGCCGTCCGGGCCGTTGACGTCGGCGCACCAGGGATAGCCGCTCGCCAGCGCCGCATCGCGCAAGCCCCGATCGATCGGGCCCCATTTTTCCGGCGGCGCGCGATAGACCGGCAAGGGTCCGCCGCGGCCATGGCCCGCGGCGTCGCCGAACTCGAAATCGTCCTCGATCACCGAGAACAGCGGCATCACCTCCTTGGCCGACCAGCCGGTGCAGCCATTGGTCGCCCATTCGTCGAAGGCATCTGCAACACCGCGGATGGCGATCTGGCCGTTCATCATCGAGGAGCCGCCGAGCCCCTTGCCGCGCCAGTAGAAGCGCGGCTCCTGCCCCGCCACGCGGCGCGTCAAGAGATCGGGCCATTGCCATTTCTCCTGATACTCGCGCTTGTGGATGATCGGGATCGGGTTCGGCGTCCTGACTTCCCACGGTGCTTCATCAGCGCGCCAGTCGAGGCCCGCTTCGAGCAGCAGGACGCGACGTGCGGGATCCTCGGAAAGCCGGGCCGCAACAGCGGCGCCGGCAGAGCCGCCGCCGACAACAATGACATCGTACATCGCGTTACTTCTCAACATTCCAGAACACCGGGATGGCGGACGGTATCAGATTGCGAAGCGTCGCGCGATAAAGCGCCGGCTGGGCGAACTGGCCCCACGGGATCGCCGGCGCCTGGTCGTACATGATGCTTTGAATCTCGCCGGCGATCTTCTTACGATCCTCCTCGGCGGGCGCCTTGGCGAAGGCTTCCATCAGCGGCGTGATGCGCGCATCGCACTGCCATCCCGTGAAGTCGGCGCAATTGAAGGCGACCATGACGTTGGTGAGCGGCGAGCCGAGATCGAATCCGCCGGCATGAACGCCATAGACGCTCCAGCCTTCCTTCTTGGCGCGGCGCGCCAGCACGCTCGCCCAGTCCATCACCTGGAGATCGACGTTGAAGCCGGCGGCCTTCAGCCGCTCGGCCAGCACCTGCGCCGACACGCGCGGGGCTTCGAGATCGTTGGCTTCCATGACGACGACGGGCTCGCCGGCGTATTTCGTTGCCTTCAGCGCGGCCTTCGCCGCTTCGATCGAGGGCTTCTCGGCCGCTTCCGTGCCGGCCTTGCTCTCATAGGTGGTGCCGCAGGTGAAGAACGTCGCGCAAGGCGTGGCGTATTTGGCATCGAGCCCGAGCGCATCCAGCACCTCGCGCTGGTCGACCAGCTTCCACAGCACGCGCCTGATCGCGGGATCGTCGAACGGCTTCGAGGCCGCGTTGAGGCGATAGGCGCCTGCGAACATGTTGCCGCCGGTGAAGTTGACCAGTTTTACGCGCGAATTCTTTTCGAGCTGCGGCAACAGATCGAACGGTGCGTATTGCATGAAGTCGATCTCGCCGGCCTGGAGCGCGGACACGGCAGTCGCTCCATCGGGAATGACGCGGATCTCCAGCGTATCGACATTGACGCGCTTGCCGCCGGCGAGGAAGTCCGCGGGCTCGGGGCGCGGCACATAGTCGGCGAACTTCTTCAGGATCATGCGATCGCCGGTACGGTGATCGGCCTTGCTGTAGACGAACGGGCCGGAGCCGATGATCTCGGTGATGCGCTGGTCGCCGGGCGTCTTGGCAATGCGCTCGGGCATCATGAAAGCGACAGGGCTGACGGGATTGCCGAGCGCGTCGATGACGAGCCCGGACGGCTCCTTCAGCGTCAGCACGAAGGTCTTCGCATCCGTCGGTTCGAGCGAGGTCGTGATCGCGAAGATGCGGCGGCCGAGCGCGCTGCGGGTACCCCAGCGGCGCAGCGACGCGACGCAATCGGCCGCGGTGACCGGCTGGCCGTCATGCCACTTCAAGCCGTCGCGCAGCGTGAAAGTATAGGTCAAGCCGTCGGGAGAGACCTTCCAGTCCTGCACCATCTGCGGCTTGATGTCGCCCTTGGAGTCTTTCGCAAACAGCGTGTCGAACACCATGTAGCCGAACGTGCGCGAAATATAGGCCGTGGAAAAATGCGGATCGAGCGTGACGATCTCCGCCTCGAGCACCGCGACGAGATTGCCCGCCGCATGCACTGGTGCTGCGACGATCGCGAGCCCGAGCAGCGCCGGTATGAAAGCTTTCAGTTTGAACATTGGTGTGGTTTTGCCTTTTGACTGAAACGTTGAAGTCGTCAGACAAAAAGCAATGTTCGTGCCCGCTGGGCCAAAACACGTATGCGCTCGTGGCTATCTGCCACGCGTTTGCAGGCCAAGGCCTACGAATGGGAGAAGCGAGACTGCTACCTCTCGTCATAGGGAGCGCAGCGAAGCAATGACAACGAGGAGGCAGATGCGCATTTCTCGCGTGCCCCGGACGCAGCGCAGCGCGTAGCGGTGCGCCGCAGAGCCGGGGCCCATGTCTCCAAGCAATCCGTGTGGCGTTGGTCCCGGCTCTGCGCAGCAACGCCAAGGGCGTTGCAGCGCGTCCGGGACACGAGATTGCCGCTACCCGATCACCTTGCCGAACTTGTTCGACTTCGGGAAACCCTTCGGAGGCAGGCGGCCGGCATCACCGCGACCGCCCTGCCATTCGGCGAGCTCCTTCATGGTCGCGGAGAATTCGCGGCCGGCGGAGTCCTTCCAGGTCAGGCCCGCCTTGGCGTCGAACACGGCGACGTCCGACAGACCGCCGTCCTTGTATTTCTGCAGCCGTGTGCCTCGACCGCGCGCCATCTGCGATACTTGGTCGAGCGGGAAGATCAGCATCTTGCGATTCTCGCCGATGACCGCAACGGTGTCACCGATCACCTCGGTGACCACGCGCGCCTCGTTCGGCATGTCGACGTTGAGAACCTGCTTGCCCTTCTTGGTGGTACCGACGCAATCGTCCTCGTTGACGACGAAACCCTGGCCCTCATGGCTGGCGACCAGGAATTTGCGTCCGCCCTTGTTGACGAACAGCGTGACGGGCGCGGCCTCCGGCTCGAGATCGATGAACTGGCGGATCGGCTCGCCATGGCCGCGGCCGCCCGGAAGCTTCGCCACGTCGATCGAGAAGAACTTTCCGTTGGTCGCGAATAATAGCAGCTTCGACGTCGTCTCCGCGAAAAATGAAATGCCGAGCTTGTCGTCCTGCTTGAAGGCAAGGCCCGAGAGATCCTCGACATGACCCTTCAGGGTGCGGATCCAGCCCTTGTCGGAGACGACGACCGTCACCGGCTCGCGCTCGACGAGGGCTTCCTCGATCGCGGCGAGATCGTGCTCGGGCGCGTCGGCAAAGGTGGTGCGGCGCTTGCCGAGCGGCGTCTTCGGTCCGAACATGTCGCGGACCTTGCCGACCTGCTCGCCGACCTTCTTCCACTGCTCGGCCTCGGAGGCGAGGATCGCGTTGACGCCCTTGAGCTCGGCGCGGAGGTTCTTGTCCTCGGTGCGGATCTCCATCTCTTCGAGCTTGCGCAAAGAGCGCAGACGCATGTTGAGGATGGCTTCGGCCTGCACCTCGGTGAGCTTGAACCGCTTCATCAACGCCGGCTTCGGATCATCCTCGTTGCGGATGATCCTGATCACCTCGTCGATGTTCAGGAACGCGATCAGGAAGCCGCCGAGCACCTCGAGCCGGTTCTCGATCTGCACCTTGCGATAGTTGGTCCGGCGGATCAGCACGTCGCGCAGATGGTCGAGCCATTCGCGCAGGCACTCCGCGAGGCCGACCACCTTGGGGATGCGGCCCTTGATCAGCACGTTGAGGTTCAGCGGAATCTTGTTTTCGAGCTCGGTCAGCCGGAACAGCGATTCCATCATCAGCGCGGGATCGACGTTCTTCGACTTCGGCTCGATCACGATGCGGACGTCTTCGGCCGACTCGTCCCTGATGTCGCCGACCAGCGGCAGCTTCTTCTGGTCGAGCAGCTCGGCGACTTTCTCGATCAGCCGCGACTTCTGCACCAGGAAGGGGATCTCGGTGACGACGACGACCCAGGCGCCGCGCGCGCCTTCTTCCTGCTCCCACCTCGCGCGGACGCGGAACGAGCCGCGGCCTGTGGTGTAGGCTTCGGCGATCGCCTGCTTGGAATCGACGCAGATGCCGCCGGTCGGGAAATCCGGCCCCTTCACCCACTTCATCAGCGCCCTGGACTTGGCGTCGGGCTTCTCGATCAGATGCAGCGCGGCGTCGCAGAGCTCGGCGGCGTTGTGCGGCGGGATCGAGGTCGCCATGCCGACCGCGATGCCTTGCGCGCCGTTGGCGAGCAGATTCGGGAAGCCGCCGGGCAGCACGACCGGCTCCTTCGACTGGCCGTCGTAATTGGGACGGAATTCGACGCCGTCCTCGTCGATGCCTTCGAGCAGAAGCCGCGCGACATCGGTCATGCGCGCTTCGGTGTAGCGATAGGCGGCGGGATTATCGCCGTCGATATTGCCGAAATTGCCCTGGCCGTCGACCAGCGGGTAGCGCGAAGAGAAATCCTGCGCGAGGCGGACCATGGCGTCGTAGATCGCCTGGTCGCCGTGCGGATGGAACGAGCCCATCACGTCGCCGACGATCTTGGCGGACTTCTTGAACGCCGTGCCGGGGTCCAGGCGCAGCAGGCGCATGCCGTAAAGAATGCGCCGGTGCACCGGCTTCAGGCCGTCGCGGGCGTCCGGCAGCGCGCGGTGCATGATGGTCGAGAGCGCGTAAGCGAGATAGCGCTCTTCCAGCGCCTCACGCAGCGGCACCTCGTGAATTTCGGCCGGCTCTTCCGGCGGAACTATTCGCTTGCCCATTAGGCCTTTACTTTCAAAGACTTCCGGTCAGCTCTCCGGCCGATGGCCGAAAAACATAGCCAATTCTCCCCCGCGCTGGGGCGCGATTCGGGCGGATATATAGCAGGCTGGACCACGACATGCGCCCCCTGCCCTGGGTCGGGGCCAATGCGTGAGTTATCCACAGGGCTCGCTGTCGCCCAGGGCGGCGAGAGGCATGCGTACCACGCATCTGAAGCCGATATCGCTCGTCGAGATATCGATCGGCTCGGCGTGCCGCGCCGCCGGGCGATAGCGGCGGCAATGATTGGGCGCGCAGAGATGCGAGCCGCCTTTCAAGACTTTGCGCGGGATGCGGATGCCCGGTTGAGACGGATCAAAACTCGCATCCTCGCGGCCTCCGCGTGGATTCCTCGGAATGCAGCGAGGCTTCGCGGCTTCAGTCGCGTGCTGCGACGACCACCAGTCCGAGGTCCACTCCCAGACATTGCCGATCATGTCGTGGAGACCGTAGCCGTTCGGTGGGAAGGCCATGACCGGCGAGGTACGCTCGAACCCATCCTCGCCGAGATTCTGGACGGGAAAGCGTCCCTGCCAGATATTGGCCATGTGCTTGCCGCCCGGCATCAGCGCCTCGCCCCAGGCGAACTCCTCAGCCTCGAGACCGCCGCGCGCGGCGAACTCCCACTCCGCTTCCGTCGGCAGCTCCTTGCCGGCCCAGCGCGCATAGGCACTCGCGTCACCGTAGGAGACGTGCACGACCGGGTGGTCGTCGAGGCCCCTGATATTGCTGTCGGGGCCATAGGGATGGCGCCAATTGGCGCCGCGCACGAAGGACCACCACTGGCTCCAGTCGGCCAGGTCCGTGATGTGCGGCAGCGGCGAGAACACCAGCGAGCCGGCGTGAAGCATCTCGCCCAACGCGCCCGGATAGGTCTTGGGATCGGGAGCGATCTGCGCCTCCGTGACATGGCCGGTGGCGCTGACGAATTGCTTGAACTGCCGGTTGGTGATTGGCGTTCGATCGATCCAGAAGCCGTCGACAGAAACGCGATGGCTCGGCGCTTCCTCGGGATAGTGATGATCGGATCCCATACGGAATGTGCCACCGGGAATGAAGACCATCTCGCCGGTCTTCGAGTCATCCGGCAACCACTCGCAGTGACCCAGATCCGCCCGCAGCATGGAGGCAACTCCGATACGCGTATCCCACCGATCGCTACGGCACGGAATTCAGCGGCCGTCGATGACGGCAGATTGTCCGGCGCACTGGACGCATTATCTGGATCTGGTTCATCTGGTTCCCCCTTCCTGAGCCGAGGGCTGAAAATGCGGACGGCGCGTTGCGTCAACATCTCTCCCTCTTTTGCGCGCACGAACTATCGATACATGGCATCGCCACAGATGCCATGCGATCCGCAGAGCACGTCCGCCCGGCATCGCTTGGGCTGCAAACGGTATAAGAAGATTGGTCGGCTGTGATGTGCAGTTTGTGCCACTACGCCGAAGCGATGACGCCCCCCACGATTTGAACTCAACGATCACTCGCCTCAAAACGCGAGGTCAATGCGTTGCACCCACTTCGCGTTGTGGTGGTGTTTCGCTGCTGCCCGCCGCACAATTGTCGCGCTTCCGGACAAGGGTACGGCCATGGGGCAGCTCCTTGTTGATTCGCGGAAGCTCGACGGATTCGAGGGCCTTCACCAGGCCGTCCACGGCTCTCACGTCGACGTCATGCAGCTCGGACGCGGGCGGCTGCGCGGCACGCTGTCCCATATTGGCATCGGCGATTTCTCTCTCAGCATCGGCGCCTTCAATGTCGGCATGCGTACGCAGCGCACGTCCAGCGACGACAAGCTCATCATCGGAATGCTGCTGGCCGCCGAGCAGCGCGTCGCCCACTGGTCGTTCGACATGCAGCTCAGCGACGTGCTGGTGATTCCGCCGCGGCTCGAGCATGACGGCGTGTTTCATGGCGCATCCGCTTACGCCGCGATGCGCTTCGATCTCGAGGAGGTGGCGTCCCTGTTCGGCGGAGAGGCTCGCCTGAGCGATCCCGATACATGGCGCGGCCGTGCTCATTTCCGGGCGGATCCCGAAACCGGCGCGGTCGCCTCGCGCCGTCTGGTGCGGATCATGTCGCATCTGCGCAAACACGCCGACGGACTGACGCCGTCGACCGCCGATTTCTGGAAGCGATCCATCGTCGAATGCATGGCGGCCAACGTCATCTCGTCGTTGCCGCCCGACGATAGCGGCTGGCTTCCTTCGGCACGACGACTGATCCGCAAGGTCGAGGACTATCTGGACGAGGCCGGCACGCGGCCGGTACATGTGTCCGAGATCTGCGCCGCGTTCGGTGTGTCGCGACGCACGCTGCATCGCGCCTTTCAGGAGGTGTTCGGGCTCGGCCCCGTCACCTTCCTGCGCCAGAAGCGGTTGTGCACGATCCACTCCATCCTGCGGGAAAGCTTGCCGGGCTCGACAACGGTGGCGGCGGTCGCGATGCACCAAGGCTTTTACGAGCTCGGACGCTTCTCGCAATATTATCTCGCGCTGTTTGGGGAGCGTCCGTCGCAGACCTTGGGACTGGTGTCGCTCCCTGCCTCTACAAGCGCGCTCGCCCAAGCCTGAGCTCCGTTCCCTCAGATGGGCAGCTCAAGCACTCGTCTGTCAGCGCCGCGAAGTCAGACCGCAGCGGGATATCCCGCGACAATCGGTTGTCCGGGCGGTTACTGTCCGGCCCAGCCGGCGGTCACGGTCTGCGGGGACTTGGCCTGCGCGGTGACCGGCGCATTGGTCAGACAACGCCGGGCGGCCTCGATCTCGGCTTCGGTCGCGCCCTTCGACCGCGCCCATGTCTCCGCGGCCGCAGCGGAATATTTCGCCACATAGTACCGAACGACGGTGCAGGACGCCCGGCGAAACACGCCGGGTTGTGGCTCACCGGCCATTGCATCGGGCGCGAAAGTGAACAGCGCCGCGGACAAGGCGAATCCCTTGATCAACATTTAGGCCGTCCCCGTTATGGAACCCTGGAGCCAACTCGACCTCCGGGTTTTCGTTCCCGGGGGAACCCATGTTCCGCGACAGGGCAGAGGCGCCCTCAGATCATGGCGACGGAAGCGCCGCCTTCGCTTGCTGCCGCGTCAGCGCATTGATGAAGCCCGCGCGCGCGTCGGAATGGGCCTGCCCGCGCGGCTCCAGGACGTGGCGCAGCAGGAACAGGCCGGTCAGCCGAAAGCCATCCTGGAGATCCTGATCGGTGAGGTCCTTGGCGGCTTCGCCATGACGCAGGAACGGCGGCAGCCGCAACAGCCGGTCGCGCCACGGCTCGCCCGCGCCGCGCGACACCGCGCCGCCGGATTTCGGCGAGACGTAGATCAGCTCCATGGTTTCCCCTGTCACCGCGCAATTCTCCAGCGCCAGCCCAAAGCCGAGCTCGGCGAGCATTGCCAGCTCGAAGTGAATGAGGTGGACCGCTGCGCTGCCGATGTCGTCGAAATCATCGAGCGAATGTTCGAGCAGTGCAAAGATGTCCTGGTGCGGATCGCGCTCGGGAAGCAGCCTCGCGATCGAGGCCAGATGGGTGACGCCGTAGACGCCGTGGGAGGATCCCAGCAGCGTCGCCGCACGCAGCTTCAAGCCCTCGATGGCATAGGTGCCGAGATGCTCGTCGAGCCGCGCCCGCCACACCGCGCTGACGCTGTTGCCGGGTTGCAGCAGCGGCCGCATCCGCGAACCGGCGCCACCGCGCACGAGGCCGAGATGCCGGCCATGCGCGCGCGTCAAGAGTTCGACGATGGCGCTACTTTCGCCATGCCGCCGCACGCCCAGCACGATGCCTTCGTCGGTCCATTCCATGGGGCGAAGTCTAGCCCATTTCGAGCAATCGCAGGGTGGGCAAAGCGAAGCGTGCCCACCAATTTGATCGACGGCGCGAATGGTGGGCACGGCGCGCAAAAGCGCGCCTTTGCCCCCTACGGCACCGCACGAGACCTCACGCGTTGAACCAGCCCTGGGCGTCGCCGCTGAAGGAGAAATACAGGCCCATCGTCGTCAGCACGCAGGAGACGATCTCGATGGCGCTGTCGAGCTCCATGCCCCTCTCGCCGATGATCTGGCCGAGCGAGATCACCGAGAGCACGAGCGCTGCCGCCAGCACCCAGCGCGGCCAGTTCTTGCGCCAATGCGCAGCCAGCCAGACGAAATAGACCAGCAGCAGGATCATCCCGCCGGCGAGCAAGGTCGCCGTCATGATCATCTGCTCGGTCATCTCCGCAGTGGGCGTGCGGTCCTGCACCGCGACCGACAGGGCATCCAGCATCAACGATGCATAGAGCAGCGCTTCGAAGCGCCGGACATTGCTGGGTACGCTCATCGGTGACCGATCTTTTCTTGGTTATTCTTTGGGAAATTCCAGGCCCATCTCGCGATAGCGATCGGGATCGTCACCCCAGTTCTCGCGCACCTTCACGAACAGGAACAGATGCACCGGCACGTCCAGGATCTGCATCAGCTCTTTCCGCGAGTCCGCGCCGATCGACTTGATGGTGGCGCCGCCCTTGCCGAGCACGATCTTGCGCTGGCTTTCGCGCTCGACGAAGATCGTCTGCTCGATGCGCACCGATTTGTCCTTGCGCTCCTCCCACTTGTCGGTCTCGACCGTGGACTGGTAGGGCAATTCCTGGTGCAGCTTCTGATAGATCTTCTCGCGCGTGATCTCGGCCGCCAGCTGCCGCATCGGCGCGTCCGACATCTGGTCCTCGGGATAGAGGTACGGCCCCGCCGGCACCATCTCGGCGAGCGTGGTGCGGATGTCATCGACGCCGTCGCCCGAGATCGCCGCGATCATGAAGGTCCTTGCGAACTTCATGCGCTCGTTGGCGGCCTGCGCCAGGGCCAGCAGCTTCTCGCGCTGGACCAGGTCGACCTTGTTGATGACGAGAATCTTCTCGTGCTTCACGCTGGCGACTTTGGTCAGGATCGCCTCGGCCTCCTCGTCGATGCCGGCCTTGGCGTCGAGCAGCACGCAGACGAGGTCGGCGTCATGCGCCCCGCTCCAGGCGGTCGAGACCATGGCGCGGTCGAGCCGGCGCTTCGGCAGGAAGATGCCGGGCGTGTCGACCAGAATGATCTGCGCGTTGTTCTCGATCACGATGCCGCGGATCAGCGCGCGCGTGGTCTGCACCTTGCGCGAGACGATCGTGACCTTG
>Ga0065165_1000999_pt1 | contig 34802 bp, 26 predicted proteins | sample AraplaMF_Cvi_mMF_FD_63813 | JGI IMG/M metagenome (GOLD analysis project Ga0065165, IMG submission 63813) | Arabidopsis root microbial communities from the University of North Carolina, USA - plate scrape MF_Cvi_mMF (version 2) (version 3) | ecosystem: Host-associated > Plants > Roots >... | reverse complement strand
GATGATCGGCTTGCCCGACTGCAGCTCCTCCAGCGACAGCCCAAAGTTCAGGTAGCGCTCCAGATACAGCGCCGTCATGTCCGCGTTGTCGGGATTGTCAAACCAGGCGCGCGAACGAAGCTTTGGTTGGAAGGCGGCGGAGGAAACCATCGAGAGTCCTATGAGGCGCGGTCGTCGGCGCCGGGAAAAAGGTGTCGTGTTCAGGTCAAGAATCGCGGTCGGAAGCTAACGGTGCAACGCTGCGTCTCCCCAGGTCACGGAAGCTGGATGCGGTGATCGGCAGATCAGTTCGAGCAACTTGACCCCCGAAACATCGACGCCGAGGTCCTGCGGCGGTTAGCCGACGCTCGGCGCTCGCGAACGCGCCAGGAGCTTGCCGTCGATGTTCACCAACCCCGTATCCCCCAGGGACGCGCGCCGCGCCCATGATCTTGGCTTCGCCGATGTCGCTGATGAAGGCGTTCCCGGCCGGCGACAGCGGATCGGCCACGGCCTGCGTCGCCGACAAAAGAAGCGTGGCGGCCAGAACGGCGGCGGTGCGGGAAAGGTTCATGGCGTGCCTTCGGAAGCCCCACGCGGGGGCGCCGCCTTACTACCGGGCCTGGAACGCCAGGTTCTTGCTGAAGAACGGCAGGACGTTCTCCTGGAAACGGCTCGGAACGTCGCTGGTGTGGTCGCCCGAATAGATCTCGAAGCTATTGACGACGCCGTATCGATCCAACACCTCGTGCAGCTTGGCGGCGTCGACCTTCAGGCCGTCCCGGTCGCCGACATCGATGGCGATGGCCTTGTATCGGCGCAGCGCGCCGACGTACTGGTCGACGAAGGCCAGCGGCGCGTTGGCCGCCCATTTGGCCAGCACATCAGGCTGGACCTGGCCGTTCTCCACCGGAAGATCCAAGTAGAGCGGCGGCTTGTTGGGATTGGGCGACCAAGCCGCCGCGGTGGCCAGTTGTGCGCGCAGGCCCCAGGACAGTTTCTGCGCGTCTTCCACCGTCTTGACCTGCGCCAAGGCCGACGCCGCTTCGGCGTTGAACTGGCCGGGATCGCGCGGCGACAGGCAGCAGGGGCTCATCATGTAGAGCGCACCGAAGACGTCGGCGTGACGCATGCCGATGCGGCTGGCGCCATAGCCGCCCATCGAATGCCCGACCAGGCCCCGGCTCTCCCGCCTGGGCAAGGTGCGATAGTGGCCGTCGATGTAGCGGACGAGGTCGTTGGCGACGAAGGTCTCGAAATCGCCCGTCGTCCGCGAGCTGGAGTACATTGAGCCGTTGTGAATGGTCTTGCTGTCGGGCAACACGACGATCATCTCGGCGGCGCCCTTGGCGAAGGCGCCTTCGATCGTCTGGGGCACGTGGATCTCGCCGACCCATTGTTCGGCGCCGATCGAATAGCCGTGCAAGGCATAGACGACCGGATAGCGCCGGTCGGGATGGCTCTTGTAGCCGGGGGGAAGCACGACGAGCACGTCGCGGTCGGCGCTCTCGCCCTCCAGGTTGCCCTCGATCGCTACGGAATGGACCTTGATCCTTTCGACCGTCGCGGGCCTGGCGCCCGGAACCGCTGGCGGCGCCTTGGTCGTGACCTGGGCGCCCGCGTCCATCGGCATGGCCAGCCCAAGCGCCATGATCACCGCGAGGCAACCCTGGAATCGACCACCGGCCCTCTGGCCGCGGCTGTCGCGAACGATCATTCGAACCTCCCCGCCGCGTATTCTTGATGTTGCATCGCACGGCTTGTTAGCGCTACCATTTGTCCGGCTAAATAAACTCGTGTCAAGCGTCGCCATTCGGGGTTGGAGCCTCTCGACGGAGCGGCCCTTGTCGAGAATGACCGGCCAAACTTGGTCGCGATACCGATCGGCGGAACTTCCGCGAGCCCAAGATAACGATAACGCGGCCTCCCATGAGGGGGCCGCGATCAAATGACAGAGCCATTAGGGAGAAATTGCATGCGATACGGATGGATGCTGGCCACCTGTCTTGGCTGGACGATGGCCGGCTCGGCGTTGGCGGCCTCGGAGCCGGTCAAGGTGACGATCGACGGCGCCCAACGCGCCGCACCGATCACCCGGTACGAGTACGGCATGTTCGTCGAGCCCATCGGCGGCCTCGTCGCGCGCACGCTCTGGGCGGAGATGCTGGACGACCGCAAGTTCTACTATCCGGTCGTCCCGCCCGCCCTTGATACGCCGCCGCCGCTGAACGCCGAGGGACGACCCGGCGTGTCCTACCGCAAATGGCGGCCGGTCGGCGGCGACGACGCCGTCGCCATGGACGCCAAGAACCCTTACGTCGGCGCCCGGAGCCCCCGCGTCGCGCTCGATCGAACGGTGCGCAGGGGTCTCGCGCAATCAGGTCTCGGGCTCGCCAGGGGCAAGCGCTACGACGGCTATGTGCTGCTGTCCGGGGACGCCGGCGCCCAGGTGGCAGTCACGCTGATCTGGGGCCCCGCCCCCGGTGATCGCCAGACCGTCGCCCTGCCCTCCCCCGACGGCGACTGGAAGCGCGCGCCGTTCAGCTTCGTCCCCACCGCCGACGCCGCCGATGCGCGCCTGGAGATCACCGGCCTCGGCTCGGGGGCGTTCCGCGTCGGCGCGGTGTCCCTAATGCCCTCCGACAATATCCGGGGGTGGCGCGCCGACACCACGACCATCGCGCGCTCGCTCAATTCCGGCATGTGGCGCCTGCCGGGCGGCAACTTCCTGTCGAACTGGGACTGGCATGGCGCGCTGGGGCCGCGCGACAAGCGCGAACCCATGTTCGACCACGCCTGGAGCGCGATGCAGCCGAACGACATCGGCATGGACGAATGGATGGACCTGACCCGGATTCTCGGCGTGGAGCCCTACGTGACCGTCGACGCCGGTCTCGGCGACGCCAATTCGGCCGCCGAAGAGGTCGAGTATCTCAACGGTCCGGCGACCAGCGTCTGGGGGGCACGACGCGCGGCCAACGGCCATCCCGAACCCTATGGCGTCAAGTTCTGGAACATCGGCAACGAGCCGTACGGCTGGTGGCAGATCGGCAAGACCTCGCTCGACTATTTCATGATCAAGCACAACGCCTTCGCCAAGGCGATGCGCACGGTCGATCCGACGATCACCCTGATCGGCTCGGGCGCCATGCCCGACCAGTTGCATCCGCGCGACGTCCAGGAGAACGCCTCGCTCGACAGCATCGCGCCCAAGTTCGGCACCGAGCAGGACTGGACGGGCGGCCTCCTGGCCAAGGCCTGGGGCAATTTCGACGGCATTTCCGAGCACTGGTACGACCGACCCGAGAAGCGCCCGGACGCTCCGGCCGACGCCGAACTGATGGAGTACGCCCGTGCGCCGTCCAATCAGGTGCGGATGAAGGCCGAAGAGTGGAAGATCTACGAACGACGCTTCCCGGCGATGAAGGACAAGAAGACCTTCCTGTCGATCGACGAGTACGCCTATTTCGGCGAGGTCAATCTGAAGTCCGCTCTGGCCTACGCCTTGGTCCTGCAGGAGATGCTGCGCCACACCGACTTTCTGACCATGTCGGCCTTCACCACCGGCGCCTCGACCATGGACATCACGCCGACCGACGCGACGCTCAACTCGACCGGCGCGGTCTTCAAGTTCTACGGCGAACACTTCGGCGCCGGCGTGACCCCGGTCGCCGTTCTCGGTGACTCCGCGCAGCCGGAACCGCGCTATCCGGTCGGCTTTGCTCACCCCAAGGTGCGCGCCGGCAGTCCCACCTATCCGCTTGACGTGATCGCGGGCCTCGGCCCCGACGGCAAGACCCTGCGGATCGGGGTGGTCAACGCCACCTTCGATCCGCAGCCGTTGGACCTGGATCTGAAGTCCCTCGCCGTACGCGGCGCAGGCCGCCGCTGGGTCCTCACCGGCGCATCACTGGAGGCGGCCAACAAGGTCGGGGCGCCAGCGGGCGTGACCGTCACGGCCGGTCCGGTTTCCCGTCCTGGTTCACGCCTGGTGGTTCCGCCCATCTCGGCGACGGTGTTCGAATTCCCGATCTCGGCCGGCTCGCGATAAAGACATGGGCGCCGACCTCCGACGGTCGGCGCCCTAGCCACCGCGCAGCATTCGCATGACGCTGGCGCGGATCTTCCCATAGTTCCCGTCCGCCAACGGCCCGAGGATTCCGTGGCGCGAGGGCGAAAGATGGCTCAGCGGATGGCCGTTCGGGCGAAAGACATAGTGGTCGAAGAACGCACGCCAGGCCTGGCGCTCGGCCGCAGGGCGTTCGGCGATGGCGATCATCGCCAGCATCATGGTGACGAACGGCGCGTCAGGTCCAGCTGAGAACCCGTCCCACCAATAGTTGACCAGAAGGTTCCGGGGCTCGAGCGCTTCGACCTGGTGCCACCAGAGCTTGGGCAGATAAAGCGCGTCTCCAGCCGCGAGCTCGACCACCACGGCGCGATGCCGGGCGTTTTCGAAACGCGGAAAGCGCGGGTCGTCCGGCTCGGCCCCGACCGCCAACCCCACCGGTTGGCCCGCCAGGGTATGATCGATCGGGCCCACATAGAGATCGCCGACCGCGTCCGGAGGATAGAGCGTGAAGCGGCGGCGGCCGGCGACGACGCAAGCCAGGTTGTCGTAGGTGTCGTAATGGCAGGCTACGCGGCCGGCGTTGCCAAGCCAGACGCGGGGTCGCGCTGTCGCTGGCAGGAAAGCGACCTGATGGTCCAGAGCGAAGCCCGGCAGATAGTCGTCGACCGGCAGCGAACCCATATAGATGCTGGTGCGGCCGGCGTCGGCGGCGGCTTGGTCGATGCGTTCCAGGGTCTGGCGCAGGGTGAGGGATTCGCGGTCGAAATTGAATCCGTCCGGCCCGTCACCGTAGTCATAACGCCCGGCGATGGCCGGCGCGCCGACAAAAGCCTGGCCGCGCAACCCGGCGTCGAATCCGATCAAATAGTCCGACAACTCCTGCCAGGAGCACGAGGCCGCCCGGGTCGACGGCCAATCGCGGCACAGACCGCGCAGCACGATCGGCCGGCAGGCCTGCGCCAGGTCGCGCGCGAACCCTGCCGCGTCCCATCCTTCCACAGCGTCAAGCTCGACAGGCGTCGGCTCCGGCCCGCCCGACGTCATGCCGCCAACCGCTCGTTTCTCAGATGCGCCAGGATCGAAACCTGCTTGAGCGATCCGGCCATAGCGTAGGCGAGCTGAAGGTAGCCTCGGCGAAAGAACTCGAGCACGGCCGCGTCTTCCAGCTCGGCCAGCGCATCCAGGCTGACGGTGTAGAGGCCGCCCAGGCTCACGGTCTTGCCGTCGTCGAAGGACAGGTCGATGTCGATCGGCTCGACCAGCCGTTGGGCGACGAGCGCTTGAATCAAGGCGTCGGTCTCCGGAACGCCGGTGGTCAACTGCGCGATCACGTGCTGGATGCGACGCAACGCCTGGCTTGGCTGCCCGTCCGCCTCGAAGAGCGCCGCCCCACGTCCAGCCCCAAATCGCGGATGGTCAGGGTCGATCGCGATGGCGCCGCCTGGCGCGAGGAAAAAACCCTGCCGCTCAAGATCGAGCGGCACGAACGCTCGCCGTCCAGACGAATCGCCCGCCAGCAGGTTTTCGCCCGGCTCGAAGCCGAACATCGCCCCGGCGTAGAACTGTCCCGTGTCCGGGTTCTTAGTCAGGAAGATCGGGCAGGTCGCCGCGGCGGCGACGAACTCGGCGGCGACGATTTGAACGAAATGCGGCCCTTTGGCGGGAAGGTCCGCCTGGCGCAAGCCGGCGTGATCCCGAGCGTTCAGCAGTTCCAGATCCATGGTCGTTTCCTCGTTGAACGCCGCCGCTTAAGGCCGCGTGCGTGTTTGCATGATCGATAGCCGCGATTGCGACACCGGCGCAACACGCCGACAACTACCCCGACAAATACCCTTGATACCGGTACCTGTTAGCGCTACCTTCTCAGTAATAAAAAGATATTCTGCATAGGGAGACGATGATGCGATCGGACCGTAAGGACGACGGCTGAGGCCCCTTTCTTTCAAAAAATGAGACGTAACGGCTGAAAACATGCGTTCGGCCGAGCGATAGCGCACGCGTTCATCTCGAGGAAACAGGAGGGGAAACATGAAAAAGACCCAACTCACTAGTCAGACTAGTCAGAATAATGCGCCCGCGATTCAGTGGGCGTCCAAGGCGGCGCTTGTCGGCGCATCCAGCTTTCTGACGCTCGCGCTGTGTGGCGCGGCCAACGCCGCCGAGCGCGCGGCCGAAGAGCCCATGGCGACCGCCTCGGCCGTCGCGGCGCCGGCGGGCGAACAGGCCGCCGAGCCGCAGTCCGGCGGAGCCACCGTCGTCGAAGAGGTGATCGTCACGGGCCTGCGGGGCTCGCTGCAACGCAACCTCGACATCAAACGCAGCTCGGCGGGCGTCGTCGACGCCATTTCGGCCGAGGACATCGGCAAGTTTCCCGATTCCAACGTCGCCGCGTCGCTGCAACGCCTGCCCGGCGTGTCCATCCAGCGCGCCGGCGCGCGCGGCGAGCCCACGGGGATCACCGTTCGCGGCTTCAGCGGCGACTTCAACGAAACTCTTTATGACGGCCGTCGGATCTCGACGGCCTCGGGCGGACGCTCGGTGGACTTCAGCACCGTCGGCGCTGACTTCGTCGGCGGCCTGTCCGTGCTCAAGACCCCCGACGTCTCGCTGTCGAGCAGCTCGATCGGTGCGACCGTCAATGTCGCCTTCCCCAAGCCGTTCGATCATCCCGGCCGCCGCATGGCGTTCACCGCCTCGGGTTCGATGCAGGACGACGCAGGCAAAGTCGTGCCGACCATCGGCGCGCTGTTCAGCGACACCTTCGCCGACAACAAGTTCGGGGTGCTGGTCGACGCGATGTACACGCGCCACGACACCCAGACCAACCGGGTCTTCGTCAGCGGCTGGCCGGGCGGCTACTACAGGCCTTGCCAGCTGACGCCCTCCTGTACGGACGCCCAGCTGGCCGACCCGGCCGGCAAGACCATCCTCGGCTGGTTCGAACAGCAAGCCGGCGCAAGCCAGATCTACACCAAGGATGAACGGATCGACGGGCGCATCGCCCTGCAATGGGCCCCGGTCGACGGCGTGACGGTGACCCTGGACGACAACTACTCGCGCCAGAACATCCGCGCCGACAACTTCGGTTACGGCATCTGGTTCAACCAGGACAACCTGAGAAACGTCAAGCTGGATCAGAACGGCACGACGGTCGACTTCACCCAGGGCGGCTCGCAGACCGATTTCGTGGCGGGAACCGATCGCTCGGTCCTGCAGACCAACCAGACCGGCCTGAACGTCCAGTGGGACGTGTCGGATAACCTGAAGTTCGAGGCCGACGGTAGCTACGCCAAGAGCTGGCTCAACCCCGGTGGCGAAATTAGCAGCGACAACGCCGACGTCGGCTACGGCTTCGACATCGGTCCAGCCCTGGGCATCAGCATCGGCGGCGACAGCAAGAACACCCTGCCGGTGCTCCACAGCTACGGCCCCAACGGCGACGCCACACGCTGGGCTGACACCGCGGTCATCGGTTCGCACGTCACCGTGCGCCAGGCCCAGGAGAACACCGACGTCGTCAAGCAATTGCGGTTCGCCGGCTCCTGGGAACAGGAAGGCTTCCGCATCAAGGCCGGCGGCAGCTATCTGGAAGATCACTACAAACTCCAGAACCGCAACACCTTCGCCAACAACTACTGGCAGGCCTATTCGGGCTATGGCCCGCCGTCCGGAAACCACGGCGGCGTCCTGGTTCCGGCCAGCTTGTTCACCGGCCGCGTCGGCACCAACAACTTCATCCCCGGCTTCGACGGCGCCCTACCGCCATACCTGCTGAAGTTCGACGCTCACGCCTACCAGCAGTACCTGACGAGCCTGGGCAATCCGCAGACCAAGAACATCCCCGGCTTCAACTACGGCGCTGGGACGGTCGGAACCCAATTCACCGGCGCGTTCGACCTGGCGCTGGACAACGGCAGCATCCGCGACATCACCGAAAAGACCTGGGCGCTGTTCGTGAAGGCCAATTTCGACGTCGATGTGGCCGGCATGCCGTTCCACTTCAACGCCGGCGTGCGCGAAGAAAACACCCGTGTCACGGCCAACGGCTTTGGTCAGCTGCCCACGGAGATCAAGCCCAACACGGGCGATCCGACCCTGCTGACGGTGGTCCTGAGCAATCCCCAGGCCGTCTCAACCAAGAGCAACTACTCCTACCTGTTGCCCAGCGTCGACATGAAGCTGGAACTGACCGACAGCATCCACCTGCGTCTGGACGCCTCGCGGACCTTGACCCGTCCGGGCCTGAACCTGCTGACGCCCGTACTCAGCGTCGGGACCGGCCAGCGGGTCGGCGCCTTGACGGCCAGCGGCGGCAGCCCGGCGCTGAAGCCGTACCTGGCCGACAACTTCGATGCAGCGGTGGAGTGGTACTACCGGCCCAACTCTTATGCGTCGGTCAACTTCTTCATCAAGGACGTCAGCAACTTCATCGTCGGGGGCACCCAGCGCCAGACGATCAACGGCGTGATCGATCCCTCCACCGGTCAGCCGGCGCTGTTCAGCGTCACCCAGCAGGTGAACGGGCCCGAGGCGACCGTGCGCGGCGTCGAACTGGCCTGGCAACACGTGTTCGGCGACAGCGGCTTCGGCTTCAACGGCAACGTTACCCTGGTCGACACCAACAAGCCCTATGACCGCACCGACATCTCCCAGAGCGGCTTTGCGATCACGGGCTTGGCCGACTCCGCCAACCTAGTGGCCTTCTACGACAAGAACGGCTTCGAAGCGCGGTTCGCGGTCAACTACCGCAAGGAATATCTGCGCCAGTTTGGCCAGAACCAGAACACCGGCGCCTTCGGTTCGGAGCCGACCTTCGAGAACCCAAGCCTGCAGATCGACTTCAGCACCAGCTACGCGCTGACCAAGCAGGTCAACCTGTTCTTCGAAGCCCTGAATCTCACCAACGAGACTCAGAGCACGCACGGACGGTTCGACAACCAGCTGCTCGACGTCTTCGCCTATGGCCGACGTTATACGGCCGGGGCGCGGTTCCGCTTCTAGGCACCTCCCCTCGACTGGGAAGATCAATCGTTCGATCTTCCCAGTCGTTTTTTCCGGGTTTCGAGGTCATGGTGCGTCCCATCAAGAACATCGTCATCGTCGGCGGCGGAACCGCCGGCTGGCTTACCGCCGGCATTATCGCCGCCAAACACCGCGCGCGCGCCGCGACCGGTTTTACCGTCACGCTGGTGGAGTCGCCAAACACGCCCATCATCGGCGTGGGCGAAGGCACTTGGCCGACCCTGCGCACGACGCTGGCCACGATCGGCGTGTCGGAGACCGACTTCTTTCGCGAATGCGACGCGGCGTTCAAACAGGGCGCCAAGTTCGCGCGCTGGACCACGGGCGCGGCCGACGACGCCTATTACCACCCGCTGATGCTGCCGCAGGGCTTCTCGCAGGTGAACCTCGCGGCCCACTGGCTGGCCGGCGACGGAACTCAGAGCTTCTGCGACGCGGTCACCCCGCAGGGACGGCTCTGCGACGACGGCCTGGCGCCCAAGACCATCACCGCCGGCCCTTACCAGGGCGTGGCCAACTACGCCTACCATCTCGACGCGGGCAAGTTCGCGCCGTTTCTGCAGCGTCATTGCTGCGACAAGCTCGGCGTGCGCCATGTCCTGGCGGACGTGCGCGGCGTCGCCTTGACCGAGGACGGCGATATACGCGGCGTCGTCACCGAACAGTGCGGCGAGATCCAAGGCGATCTTTTCGTGGACTGCACCGGCTTCCGGTCCCTGCTGCTGGGCGAGACCCTTGGCGTGCCGTTCCGGGATTGCGGCAACGTGCTGTTCTGTGACACGGCGCTGGCCATCCAGGTCCCTTACGAGAGCGAAACCAGCCCGATCGCCAGCCACACCATTTCCACGGCCCAGTCGGCCGGATGGATCTGGGACATCGGCCTGCCCACGCGCCGCGGCGTCGGACACGTCTATTCCAGCCGCTACATCTCCGATGAAGACGCCGAACGCGAACTGCGGGCCTATATCGGCCCGGCCGCCCGCGACCTCTCGGCCAGGAAGATTCCGATCCGCTCGGGTCACCGCGAGACGTTCTGGAAACGCAACTGCGTGGCCGTCGGCCTGGCCGCGGGCTTCCTGGAACCGCTGGAAGCCTCGGCCATCGTGCTGATCGAGCTCTCGGCCAAGATGATCGCCATGCAGATGCCGGCCTGCCGTGAGGTGATGGACGTCGTCGCCTCGCGTTTCAACGCCACAACGCACTATCGCTGGGGCCGGATCATCGATTTCCTCAAGCTGCACTATGTGCTCAGCCAACGGTCCGACACCGCCTTCTGGCGTGACAACCGCGATCCCGAGACCGTTCCCGAGCGCCTGGCCGATCTCCTGCGGCTCTGGCGCCATCAACCGCCCTGGCTGCACGACGAGTTCGACCGGGTCGAGGAGGTCTTCCCGACCGCCAGCTATCAATACGTGCTCTACGGCATGGGTTTTCGGACAGAGATCGAGCCGGAGGCCTTGGCGGACGAACGCTCGATGGCGGAACGAGCGCTGCGCGAGAACGCCGTCCAGACCGAACGCCTGCGCGCGAATCTGCCTCGCCACCGTGACCTGATCCGCAAGATCGTCGAACACGGCCTGCAGCCGGTATGAAGCCGGCCCAGGCGCCCAAGCCCTCCGCCCGGCCTGGCGCCGACGCGGCGAGCGTCCGATCGCGGATCCAGGGCGGATCCGCGATCGCGCACGCCCTGGGTTTGGCGCTGTTCGGCGGCGCGCCCGCCGTCGCCCAATCGCTTCCGACCTTCCCCATCCCAGCAATTCCATCGGCCAGCCGGCCCAACTCCGAGCAAGCCTTCGCCGCGGTGGAGATCCACGAACGCCCCGCGCCCGTCCCCGTGGTTTTCGAAGTCTCGCCGCGTGGATCTGACACCGGTAACGGCTCGTCGGCGCGTCCCTTCGCGAGCCTCGAGCGGGCCCAGGCGGCGGTTCGCGGCGTGAACGCGAGCCATTCGGTGACGGTGCGGCTGGCCGACGGCGTCTATCGCCTGGGCGCGCCTTTGCGCTTCTCCGAAGCGGATGGCGGCCAGAATGGCTACGTGGTGCGCTGGGAAGCGGTCGCAGGCGCCCGACCCGTGATCTCCGGTGGCGTCCCGGTCGCCGGCTGGCGAATCGCCGACGCGCGGCGAAACATCTGGGTCGCCGACATCCCGCGCGGCGCCGATCCGCGCCAACTCTGGGTCAATGACCGACCGGCCCGTCGCGCCGAGGTCGAGGCTCCGAGGCGGGCGTTCGCGTTTCACGACTGGGGCATCCAGATCGTCGATCCGGCTTGGCGCTTCCTGGCCGAGATTCCCGACCAGGACCGCATGGAGGTGGAGAACACCGGCTTCTTCACCGACCGCCGGGCCCGGGTGGAGAGCATTCACGGCGATCGCATCGTGCTGGCCCAGCCGGGCTGGCGCAACAATCTGATCGGCTATGACACCTTCGCCCGCCCGGTCTCAGGCGATCGGGCTCGGTTCTTTATCGCCAACGCCCTGGCCTTCGTGCGCGACGAGGGCGACTGGTGGGCCAATCCCGCGCGCGGCAAGCTCTACTACAAGCCAAGAGCCGGCGAACCGCTGGCCACGAGCCAGGTCATCATGCCCAGACTGTCGGCCCTGGTGTCGGTGGCCGGCGCGCCAGGCCGTCCGGTCCATGATCTGCAGTTTTCCGGGATCAGTTTCCAGCACACCAGCTGGCTTGGCCCCTCCGGGCCGGAGGGCTACGCCAGCCAGCAGAGCGGCGCCTTCCTGGCCGGCGAAACGCCGAACTATCCGGCGGACCCGATCCGGGATTGCAGCTGGGGGTGCTGGGCCTTCGAGGCCATGCGCAACCACTGGCGCCAGCAGCCGGCCGCGGTGCAGGTCGCGGCGGCGACAAGGATCCTCTTCGAGAACGCCGAATTCACCCGCCTGGGCCAGATCGGGCTGGGCGTCGGCAATGACGCCAGCGCCAATCTGAGCGGCGTGGGCCTGCAGACTCGCTCGGTCGAGGTGGTGCGCAGCCGGTTCGTCGACCTGGCCGGCGGCGCGATCATGGTCGGCGGGGTGACCCCGGACGCGCACCACCCCTCCAGTCCAGAACTCGCGGTGCGCGACATCGTCATTCGCGACAACACCATCACCAGGGTCTCGCAGGTCTATCGCGAACAGGCCGCGATCCTGGTCACCTATGCGACGGCGCCGATCATTCTACACAACGAGGTCTCCGAAACCCCCTATGACGGCATCGACGTGGGTTGGGGCTGGGGAGTCAACGACCCGGGCGGCAACACGGCCTACATGTCACTGAACCGAGGCTATTACGACCAGCCCGGCAACGTCGTCTACGACACCCCGACCATCCTGCGCGACGCGGTGATCGTGGGCAATCGGGTCCACGGCGTCAAACGCTGGTTCCCCGACGGCGGGGCCATCTACCATCTGTCGGCGGACCCTGGCGCCCTGATCGCCGAGAACCACGTATACGACGTCCCCGGCGGCATCGGCGTCTATCTCGACGAGGGCTCGCGCTACGTGACCGTGCGCGACAACGTGTTCGACGGCCTGGGCCTCTGGGTCAATCTGAACGCGCTGGACGGCGCCCACCCTCGGCGGACCGCGGCCGACAACGTCGCGCGCGGCAATTGGCACAACGCCGGCAAGGCCAACGGAAGCTGGTCCGGCTACGCCAACAATCGGCTCGTCGACAACATGGCCGTCGATGGTCAGGCCTGGCCCGAAGGCGCGCGCAAGGTGATCGAGCGCGCGGGCCCCGCGCCGGAAGAAAAGAAACCCCGGATCAACTCGCAAGGTGACGAATAATGTCCAGATCCAAATGGCGTCGACGCGGCCTGGCCGCGACCCTGTCCGGCGCGCTGTCGATCGGCGCGACGCTGGCCCGCGCCGCGCCCGCCGACCCGCCCTCCCCTTCGGTCTCGGCCGACCGCGTCAAGGCCGACCGCCTGGCCGCCCAACTGGTCGGCCAGATGACGTCGGACGAAAAGGTCGAGCAACTGCTCAACACCGCCCCGGCCATCCCGCGGCTGGGCATTCCGGCCTACAACTGGTGGACGGAGTCGCTGCACGGCGCGCTCGGCGCCTTGCCGACCACCAACTTCCCTGAACCGATCGGCCTGGCCGCGACCTTCGACCCCGCGCTGGTCCACGACGTCGCCGACGCGGTCGGGGCCGAAGTTCGCGGACTGCACACGCTGGCGCGGAACACCGGCCGCATGGGTCGCATCGGCACCGGCCTCGACACATGGTCTCCCAACATCAACATCTTCCGCGATCCGCGCTGGGGCCGAGGCCAGGAGACCTATGGCGAAGATCCCTTCCTGACCGCGCGCATGGGCGTCGCCTTCGTCCAGGGCGTCCAGGGCCCCAATCCGGACTTGCCGCAGGTGGTGGCCACGCCCAAGCACTTCGCCGTCCACAGCGGTCCGGAATCGACCCGCCACAGCGCCAACGTCTTCGTTTCGCGGCATGACCTTGAGGACACGTATCTGCCCGCCTTCCGCGCCGCGATCACGGAGGGGCGGGCCGGTTCGGTGATGTGCGCCTACAATCGGATCGACGGCCAGCCGGCCTGCGCCAGCGACCTGCTGCTCAAGGACTACCTGCGCGAGGCCTGGGACTTCAACGGCTACGTCGTTTCCGACTGCGACGCGGTTAAGGACATCAGCGACAATCACAAATACGCCCCGGACGCCGCCACGGCCGTCGCCGCGGCCATGCGAGCTGGCGTCGACAACGAGTGCAACGGCGCGACGCTCACTGACACCGACGGCCTGGCCGAGCGCTACCGCGAGGCCCTGCGGCGCGGCCTGATCAGCGCCGAAGACGTCGACAGGTCGCTGGTGCGGCTGTTCTCGGCCCGCCTTCGCGCGGGCGACCTTCCCGGCGTCCGCGCGCCCGACACCGCTTCGGAGGCTCCGGCGAGCGTGATGACGCCGGGACACGAGGCCCTGGCGCTGGTCGCGGGTGAAAAGAGCCTCGTCCTGCTGAAGAACGACGGCTTGCTGCCGCTGAAGGCGGACACACGGATCGCCGTGATCGGACCGCTGGGCGACGCCACTCGCGTGCTGCGCGGCAACTATTCCTCGGCCCAGTCGGCGCCGCCCATTTCCGTGCTGGCCGGCCTGCGCCAGGCCATGCCTTCGGCGCGGATCGTCCACGCGCCGTTCGGAGCCTCGTTCACCGACGGCGACCGCGTGCCGACCTCGGCGCTGCGGTCGCCCGACGGCAAGCCAGGCCTCCTGGCCCGCTACTACAATCCGACCGAGCCCGCGCCCAAGCGCTTCGCGCCTGGGACCTTCGGCGACATTGTCGCCAAGATGCGGTTTTCCGACAAGCCGGTGGTCACGCGCCTGGAGCCTGACGTGGCGGCCCGCAGCCTGGATCTGGCGACAGTCTCCGATCACCATCGCGTGGTCTGGACCGGCTTCCTGGTCCCCCCCGAGAGCGGGACCTATCGCCTGGGCCTGACCGGCTTCAACGGCGAGCTCAAGCTGGACGGCAAACCGTTCGCCGACCTGCGCAAGTCCGGCTGGGGCAGCCTGCCGACCTTGAAGACGATCAAGCTGGAAAAGGGGCGAAAATACCCCGTCGAGATCGCCTCGGAGTCTCACGCGCTGTCGGGCGTCGACCTGGTCTGGAAGCGCATCTCCGACGATCCCGCCGGCGATCTGAAGGCCGCGGCCGACCAGGCCGACGTCCTGGTCGCCGTCGTGGGCTTGACGTCCGATCTTGAGGCCGAAGAGGCGCCGGTCGACGTCCCCGGCTTCAAGGGCGGCGACAAGACCACGCTCGACATCCCGCCCGACCAGCAGGCCCTGCTGGAACAGGCCAAGGCGCTGGGCAAGCCGCTGATCGTGGTGACCATGAACGGCAGCCCGCTGAACCTCTCCTGGGCCAAGGACAACGCTTCGGCGATTCTCGAGGCCTGGTATCCGGGGCAGTCCGGCGGACTGGCCATCGCCAATGTCCTCTCGGGCAAGACCAACCCCGCCGGACGTCTGCCGCTGACCTTCTATCGCTCGGTCGACGACCTGCCGCCGTTCGGCGATTACGCCATGGCTGGCCGCACCTACCGCTACTTCGAGGGTGCGGCGGTGTACCCGTTTGGCTACGGCCTCAGCTACACGCGGTTCGCGTACGAGCCCCTGAAGATCGAGCCGGCCGCCGCTGGCGCGGGCAAGGGCCTGCGCGTGACCACAAGCGTGCGGAATGTCGGCGCGCGTTCCGGCGACGAAGTGGCCCAGCTCTACCTCGACTTCCCCGACACGCCCGGCGCTCCGCGGATCGCCTTGCGCGGCTTCCAACGGATCGCCCTCAAGCCGGGCGAGGCGCGAACGGTAACGTTCACGCTGTCGCCGCGGGATCTCAGCTCGGTGGACCTGGACGGCCAGCGCCGGGTCGCGGCGGGGCGTTACAAGGTGAGCGTGGGTTCGGGTCAACCCGACAGCGGCGCGCCCAGCCAGTCGGCCGCCTTCGCGGTTGATGCGGATGTCGCCCTGGCCAAGTAGCAACCCCAACAACCGACGCGCCGATCGCAGGCCCAAAACAACAAGCAAAGGGAGAAACTGTCATGAGAAACATCAGTTCGATGGAAAAGGTCCGACCGACCTGGACGCGTCTGGCCGCGATCGGCGTGGCGGTCGCCTGCGCCCTGGCGACGCCGGCCTACGCCCAGAACGACAAGATGCAAGTGGTGCCGATCCCCGCACAGCCGAACGCCATCACGCTGGATACCGGCGCCCTGCCGGGCGCGACGGCGCCGGAGTCCTGGCATAGCCAATATGGCAGCCTCTTCGCCCGCAACGTCACGGTCGCGACCCTGACCCCGTTCCTCCCGGATCCGGCCAAGGCGACGGGCGCCGCGGTGATCGTCGCGCCCGGCGGCGGATTCCGCACCCTGTCGATGGAGAACGAGGGCTGGGAGGTCGCCCGGGCGCTGGCCGACAAGGGCGTCGCCGCCTTCGTGCTCAAATACCGCCTGAACCAGACGCCAGCCGACATGCCCGGGTTCGAGCGCTCGATGAACCAGATGTTCTCGGGCGCCGCCGCCCGTCCCCCGCGGCCAAATCCGCAGATGGCCATGGCCGGCCTGGCCCCGCAGATCGCGGACTCCCGTGCGGCCTTCGCCCTGGTGCGCAAGCGCGCAACGGAATGGCATGTCGATCCCGATCGCGTCGGCATGATCGGCTTCTCGGCCGGCGCCATGCTGACCATGGCGACAACCCTGAACGGCGAAGACGCCAAGCCCGCCTTCATCGGCCTCATCTACGGTTCGCTCGCGCCCGTGACGGTCCCGACCGATGCGCCGCCGATGTTCGTCGCGCTGGCCGCCGACGACCCGTTCTTCGCCAACGGCGGCTTCGGATTGATCGACAGCTGGAAGTCGGCCAAGCGGCTGGTCGAGTTCCATCTGTACGAACAGGGCGGGCACGGCTTTGGCATGTATCAGAAGGAAACCACCAGCACCGGTTGGTTCGACGCCTATGTGCGCTGGATCGGCATGCATGGCCTGCTGAAACCCAAGCATTAAGCGCGACACGCTTGAGCAAAGCGCGACGGTCGGCCCAAGCCGACCGTCGCTGCGATAACAGCCAACAACCCTTTGAACCGCCGGTTCAGTTGCCGGGTCGGCGGCCTACCCATCCACGACCGCGAACGCAACCAGCGGCGGTCGGAGACGCCCGCGCCCTCGTACCAGGCGACCGGCTCGTCGACGCGGGGGCCGGGGGCGGCGCAGCATGGCGCCGCTGGCATTGTACTTGGCGGCGATGGCGGCGCCGTCATAGAGGAAGCGCGTCGCGGCGCTGGCCGAGATCTGCGACAGCCGGCCGGGGTCATAACCCAGGGTCGCGCCGGTCGAGGCGCTGGTCAGCTGGTTTTGGACGTCGTAGCCGAAGGTCCTCGCGCCGTCGGAGGAAGGATTGCCCCGTCCGTCATAGGCCAGGGTCAGCGAACCTGAGATGGTCAACGGGTTCAGGCCGTTCGAACCGTAGGATCGGCTAACCGCGCCGCCGCCCGTCCATTGGTAGGCGTCGTTGCTCGCCGTCCGGCTCTTGATCTGGCCGGCGGCATTATAGGTGTAACCATGGGTCTGGTCCTGGCCCGTGCCGGCCAGGTCCTGGCCAAGACTCGCCAGCCGCGAGGCCGCGTCGTAGCTGATCTGGAGGACCGATTGGATCGCCCCGCCGGCGTTCACGGCCACTGGATGAGCTCCAGGAAGCAGACCTCCGACACTACGCGTGCGTGGCCGGCGTCGACCTGTCGTCCCTCCACGACCCTTCGGCCTCACAGCCCCGCGCGCGTCCTGATGAACCCGTCCACGGCGTCGGTGTAGTCGCCGGGCAGGCCCAGGGTGCGGTTGATGTCGGCGTGGGTGAGAGCGCGGGGCAGCACCGGCATGGGGACCCCCGCGCGCCCGGCCATGGCCTGGAAGGCGCGGGCGTCGTCGCAGGGTTTGTCGGGACGCTTGGTCGAGCAGACCAGGAACATCGGCACGGCCGAGGGCGTCCACCGGTCCATCGGCGAAGCCTGGGCCCAACCGGCGGGATCGCTGCCGAACGCCTCGTCGTAGAATTTCGGATGGCGGCCGGCCATGGTCGCGGAGATCTTCATCGCCGCGGAGTCCAACACCACCGTCCCGGCCCACGGCTTGCCGACCATATCGGGTCTGGACGACAGCAGGGCGACCAGATGCGCCCCGGCCGAGTGGCCCATCAGGATGATCTTGCGGTCGCTCGCTCCCCAGTCGGCGGCGTGGCTCTGCGTCCAGCGCAGGGCGGCGGCGACGTCCTGGGCCTGGGCGTAGGCCATGGCCTGAGGCAGCATGCGATAGTTGACGCTGACGAACACATAGCCTCTGGGCAGCCAGCGCCGCAGCTTGTTCTCGACCGAGCCGGTATTGGCCTTGTCGCCGATCTTCCAGGCTCCGCCATGGACCATGATGATCACCGGCGCGTCGCGCGGGAGGTTCGGCGGCAGGTAGACGTCGAGGACCTGGGCCGGATCGGCGCCGTAGGCGGCGGTCAGCTTCCGGGCGCCGGGCAGGATGGTCTGGAGGTCGATCGGCCGCTCCTCCTCGGCCCTCTTCGCTTGCAGGCGCTGCGCCATGCGCTCGCGCATCTTGCCGCGCAGGCCGTTCTGGGCGTCGGCGACGCCAGTGACGCCGGTGACGACGAGGGCGGCGGCCAAAGTCGCGGTCAACAGGTGGGTCTTCTTCACGACGGTCTCTTCGAAACGGGAGGATGGGCCGGCGCGGGGGCGTGCGCCGGCCCGGGGAAGGTGCGATCAGGGACGGCTTACCGTGCCGCTGACCGAACGCGTGTCGCCATCGTAGCCGGTGCGGCTGTGGCTGTAGCTGTAGGAGCCGTCGCGGTTATTGACGACGCTGGTCGAACGGCTGGCGGAGGCGCCGTTGTTGAACGTGCGGCTGGCGCCGCTCGAATAGACGCCGTCGCCCCAGCTGGCGCCGCGCTGGCTGGCGACGCCGTAGCCGCCGTTGGTCTGGGTCCCGCGCGAGACCGAGACGGCGCCCGGCTGGCGATTGACGTGACGGTCGTGGACATAGCCGCGACCGAAAGCGCCCTGGACGCGCACGGTGCGGCCGTGCTGGCCGGCCTCCGCAGCGGGGGCTAGGGCGATGAACAGGGCCGTGGCGGACAGGCCGGCGGCAAGAACGGACTTACGCATGGTGTCTCCGTCGGTGGAGTGACGTCCCTCGTCGCCGGACAGAAACCACGTGATAGGGCTCTCCTTGATGTTTCGCCGTCGACGAAACGTATCGAAATGTAATTGTGGCTCCCTTGGCCTTTTCCGCGCCGCCCGGCTCGGGCAAGGCTTTGGACATGATCGACAACACCCTGATCGCGGTCGTCGAGGACGACGCCGAGATCCGCGACCTGACGTTGGGCCTCTTGCGCCGCGAGGGCTGGGAGGTCGTGGGCTGCCAGGACGTCGCGGCCTTCGATCGCTTGGCCGTCCGCCGCCGCGTCGACCTCGTGTTGCTGGACATCATGATGCCCGGCGAGGATGGCCTGTCGTTGTGCCGCCGCCTGCGAGCCACGGGCGACATGGCGATCCTGATGGTCACGGCCAAGGGCGACGACATCGACCGGGTCATCGGCCTGGAGATCGGCGCCGACGACTACCTGGCCAAGCCCTACAATCCGCGCGAGCTGCTGGCCCGCGTCCGCGCCATTCTGCGGCGCACGCGCCAGGTCCACCGCGTGGCCGCCGCGCCGCCGGGCGAGGTCTACGGCTTCGCCGGCTGGCGGCTGGACCCGGCCAGCCGCGATCTTATCGATGCGCGGGGTCAGCCGGTGGCCCTGACGGGCGGCGAGCACGACCTCCTGATGGCCTTCTTGCGCCATACCCAGCGGGTGCTGAGCCGCGACCAATTGCTCGACTGGACACGCGGTCGCAGCGCCAGCCCTTTCGACCGCTCGATCGACGTCCTGCTGGGGCGCTTGCGTCGCAAGCTGGCCTCCGGCGCGGGCGGCGAAGGACTGATCAAGACCGTGCGCGGCGGCGGTTACCTGTTCAGTGCGCCGGTCGAGCGACTCTGATGGCGCTGCTCGACAACCTCTCCTCGCGCGTCGCCGCCATCCTGCTGGCGGGACTGACGACCCTGCTGGTGCTGGGCGCGGTCCTGCTGATCTGGCCTTCGGGCAACGGCGGTGGCGTGCGTTTCTACCAGCTGCCGCAGCCGGTCGAAGCGATGGCCATGGTCGAGGCCCTGGACGCCTCGCCGCCGTCGGCTCGCCCGGCCGTGATGAAGGCGCTGGACACCGGGGTGATCCGCGCCAGCCTTGCCGCGGACTTCCCCGCCACCCTGCGCCGGGCCCGCCCGGCAGACGCCCGCGATCCGGGTTACGCCGCCTACGCCCGGGTCCTGGCGGGGCGCGACTGGCGGATCGAGGTGCTGCGCGGCGGGCGCCTGCGCGACGGCTACATGCCCGGCCGCGCAGCCCTGCGCCTGTCGGTGCGGCTGAAGGACGGCTCGGTCCTGACCCTGCGTCGGCGCGCGCCCGAGGCGGCGCGGCGCTATCTAGGCCGTATCACCCTGGCCTGCGCCTCCCTGCTGGCGGTGACCCTGCTGATGATCATGATGGCCGTGCACCAAACGACGCGACCGGTCGCGAGCCTGGCCCAGGCCGTGGCGCGGTTCGGCGACGATCTGGACGCCGCGCCCCTGCCGCAGGGCGGGCCGCGCGAGATCCGCGAGCTGTCGGGCGCCTTCAACACCATGCGCGGGCGCATCCGCGGCCTGGTCGACGAGCGCACGCGCATGCTGGCTGCTATCGCCCACGACCTGCGCACCTACCTGACCCGCCTGACCCTGCGGGCCGAGTTCATCGCCGATCCCGAGCAGCGGACCAAGGCGGCCAAGGACCTCTCCGAGATGTCCCAGCTCCTCGACGACACCCTATTGTTCGCCCGCCAGGAGGCCGGACGCGGCGAAGGCGCGCGGCCGGTGGAGGTGCGTCGCGAGCTGGAGGCCCTGGTGGCCCTGCGCGCCGAGATGGGCCAGAATCTGACGCTGTCGCCCGGCGCGCCGGTGACCGCCCTGGTCTCGCCCGTCGCCCTGCGGCGGATGCTGAACAACCTCGCGGACAACGCCGTCGCCTATGGCGGAGCGGTGACGCTGGAGGTCGAGGTCGCGGACGGAGAGGCGCGGATCGCCGTGCTGGACCGCGGCCCCGGCTTGCCCGATGCGACCCTGGCCCGCGTCGCCGCCCCGTTCGAGCGCGGCGAGGGCTCGCGCAACCGGGGCACAGGCGGAGCGGGCCTGGGCTTGTCGATCGTCCAGGCCTTGGCCAAGGCGCATAACGGCCGACTGGTCCTGGCCAACCGCGAAGGCGGCGGGCTGTCGGCGACGGTGGTGTTGCCGACGGCATAGATCACAAGGCGGGGCGGGCGACCGGCGCCAGCAGTGGTCCTCTGGCCGCCTACAGAAAGGCGACGTTCGGCCCCGACATCGGAGACCAGGACCGACCGGGGTGCGAGCGCCTACTGAGCTTCCGACAGGCGACGGACGAGAAACTCGGCTCGGTCCCTGCGCGCAGCCCCATCCGGCGCCTTGATGCGGATCAATGCCAAGGCCCCCTCCTTGCATAGGCTTACGTGAAAGATCCGTGGAGTACGGTCCGTGTCCTTGAGCTTCACAAGCCGCGCCCTTGCCTACGCTGCGCTGTCGGCCGGCGTTGTGCTGGCCTTCTTCGTTTTGCGCGAACACTGGGCTCATGCCCTAGGCTTGGCGCCCTACCTACTTCTGCTCGCCTGTCCCTTGATGCACTTTTTCCACCATGGGCATCGGCGCGCGGAGCTCGCCGAAGCACCGCCCCCAAGCCGCCTATCGACCCAAGTCGATCAGCCTTTCGAAGATTGATCCGTCGCAGTGAGGGAAGGCGTTTGGGGGTGCGTAATGCCCAGCGTGTCGTGGCGCGGAAGGCAGGCGGATGAATGGTTCGAACTCGCACCAAGGGCATCACCCCGATCTTGGCGCCTCGGGTAGCCATCATCGCGACCCGGTCTGCGGCATGAGCGTGGATCCAGCCACCGCCCCGGAGCACCGCCTGCATGCGGGGCGGCATTTCCAGTTCTGCTCGGCCGGCTGCGCTCGCAAGTTCGACGCCGAGCCCGAACGCTATCTGCAGGACGCCGCCTCGCCGAACGCCGCATCGTCCGAGGCCGCGCCAGGAGCGGTCTATACCTGCCCGATGCATCCCGAGATCCGGCGTTCCGGTCCGGGCAGTTGCCCGATCTGCGGCATGGCGCTGGAGCCGCTCACGGTGACGGCCGACAGCGGCCCCAATCCCGAACTGCGGGACATGACGATCCGGTTCTGGATCGGACTGGCCTTGGCCCTTCCAGTCTTCGCGCTGGAGATGGGCGGCCACGTCGGGCTGATGGCGCTGCACCTAGCGCCAGGAGTGTCCAATTGGGTCCAACTGGCCCTGGCCACCCCCGTGGTGCTGGGCTGCGGCTGGCCCTTCTTCGAGCGTGGCGCGCGCTCGCTGGCGACACGTCAGCTCAACATGTTCACGCTGATCGCCATGGGCATCGGCGTGGCCTGGGCCTACAGCGTGGTGGCCACCCTGACGCCCCAGCTCTTCCCGGCCGCCTTCCGCCGTCCCGACGGCTCGACGCCGATCTATTTCGAGGCCGCCGCGGTGATCACGGTCCTGGTGCTGCTAGGCCAGGTACTCGAGCTGCGCGCCCGCGAGAACACCTCCGGCGCGATCAAGGCGCTGCTGGACCTGTCGCCCAAGACCGCGCGCCGGACGTTGGACGGCGAGGATTTCGAGATTCCCGTCGAGGACATCCAGGTCGGTTTCCACCTGCGCGTGCGCCCCGGCGAGAAAATCCCTGTCGATGGGCGGGTGCTGACGGGCGAGGCCTCGGTCGACGAGTCTCTGGTGACCGGCGAGTCCATGCCGGTCCACAAGTCGCCGGGCGACAAGGTGATCGGCGGAGCCCTGAACAAGACGGGGTCGTTCTTGATGATCGCCGACAAGGTCGGCGCGGACACCCTGCTCTCCCAGATCGTGGCCATGGTGGCCGAGGCCCAGCGCAGCCGAGCGCCCATCCAGCGCATGGCCGACCGGGTTTCGGGCTGGTTCGTGCCGGCCGTCATGCTCGTCGCCCTGCTCGCCTTCGGCGCCTGGGCGGTGTTGGGACCGCCTCCCAGCATGGCCTTCGCCCTGGTCTCGGCGGTCTCGGTCCTGATCATCGCCTGCCCCTGCGCCCTGGGGCTGGCCACGCCGATCTCGATCATGGTCGGCGTCGGCCGGGGCGCCGCCGCGGGCGTGCTGATCAAGAACGCCGAGGCCCTGGAACGCTTCGAGAAGATCGACACCCTCGTCGTCGACAAGACGGGCACCCTGACGGAGGGCCGGCCGGCCGTCACAGCGATCCGCCCGGCGGCGAGCTTCACCGAGAACGAGATCCTGCGCCTGGCCGCCAGCCTGGAGCGGGCCAGCGAACATCCGCTGGCCGACGCGATCGTCCGGGCCGCGGCGGCGCGGGGGCTGGCGCTGTCGCATCCCGAAGACTTCGACTCGCCCGTGGGCAAGGGCGTGGTCGGTCGGGTCGAGGGGCGCGCCATGGCGATCGGTTCGGCCCGCTTCCTGGACGAGCAAGGCGTGCCGTCGGGACCGCTGGCCGACCAGGCCGAGGCCCTGCGCCAGGACGGCGCCACGGCGATCTATGTCGCCATCGACGGAGCGGTCGCCGCCGTGCTGGCCATCGCCGACCCCGTCAAGCCGACCACCCAGAAGGCCGTCGAGGCCCTGAGGGCCGACGGCGTGCGCGTGGTCATGCTGACCGGCGACAACCGCACGACCGCCCGGGCCGTAGCCAAGCGGCTGGGCATCGACGAGGTCGAGGCCGACGTCCTGCCCGACGAGAAGGCCGCCGTGGTCAAGCGCCTGCGCGCCGAGGGCCGCAAGGTCGCCATGGCGGGCGATGGCGTCAACGACGCGCCGGCCCTGGCGGCGGCCGAGGTTGGTGTCGCCATGGGCGCGGGTTCGGACGTCGCCATCGAGAGCGCGGGGGTCACGCTTTTGCACGGGGACCTGGAGGGCCTGGTCAAGGCCCGGCGCCTCTCGCGGGCGGTGATGGGCAATATCCGGCAGAACCTGTTCTTCGCGTTCGCCTACAATGTCGCGGGCGTGCCGATCGCGGCCGGGGTGCTCTATCCGGTGTTTGGCTGGCTGCTGTCGCCAGCGATCGCGGCGACCGCCATGGCCTTGTCCTCGGTTAGCGTGGTCGGTAACGCGCTGCGCCTAAGATCGGTGCGGCTCTAGGCGGCGACTGTGCAGGGGTGCTGAGGGATCGGGCCGCGGCCTGCGTAGGAACTCAAGACAATGTCGCCCTCATCAGGACCCGTCCCATGACCTATCGCGCCTTCCTCGCCACCGCCGTAGCGTCGGCCTCGATCCTGGCCGGCGGCCAGGCCAGCGCCCACGCCAAGCTCGTGGCTTCCGACCCCGCGGCCAACGCCACGGTCGCCGCGCCCAAGACCATCCGCCTGACCTTCAATGAAAAACTCGCCCCGGCCTTCTCGACCTTCGAACTGGCCATGGCCGACGGGATGAAGACGCCGGTGAAGACCACCGTCTCGGCAGACCGCAAGACCATCACGGGCGTGCCCAAGGGCCGGCTGATGGCGGGCGTCTACAAGCTCACCTGGCGCGCGGCCGCGGCCGATGACGGCCATCGCATGGACGGGACCCTGGCCTTCACGGTGAAGTAGCCGATGGAGTTCGCGGTCGTCCTGCTGCGCTGGGCGCAGTACGCGGCGAGCTTCGTCCTGGCGGGCGGGGCTCTCTTCGCGCTCTACGCCCTGCCGGCCGCGGGTCCGTCCAGCGCCGCGGCGCTGGGCTGGCCGCGCCGGCTGCTGGCGGGCTCGGCCGCCCTGCTGGTCCTGGCCAGCCTCTTGGGACTGCTGCTGCAAACCGCCGTGGTCGCCGGATCCCTTTCCGCGGCGCTCGATCCCTCGATCCTAGCCTCGGTGATCGGCGAGATGGCCATGGGCGCGGCCTCGCTTGCGCGGGCCCTGGCCGCGGTCCTGGCCCTGCACGTGCTGCTGTTCGTGCGACCTGGCCGCCCTGTCTGGATCGCTGTGGCGGCTTTGGGCGCCGCCGCGGCGGCGAGCATGGCCTGGATGGGTCACGGCGCGGCCACGGAGGGTTCAGGCGAGAGCCTGCACCTGGCGGCCGACCTCGCCCACCTGGCGGCGGCGGCCGTCTGGGTCGGCGCCTTGGTGTTCTTCGTCGGGCTGGCCGGGGTCAGCTGGCGCGACGCGCGACATGCGCCGACCTTCCACGCCGCATTGGCGGGATTTTCGGGAATCGGCTCGGGCGTCGTCGCCGTGCTGGTCGTCAGCGGCCTAGTCAACAGCTGGTTCCTCGTCGGGCCCACGGGCGTTCCGGCGCTGGTCCGCACGCCCTACGGCCTTCTCCTGCTTCTCAAGCTCGTCCTGTTTGGCGCCATGGTCGCGCTGGCCGCCGCCAACCGGTTTCGCCTGACCCCGGTCCTGCGCGAGGCCCTGGTCGAGTCGGCGAACTCCAACGCGGCGGTCAGGGCGTTGCGCCGCAGTCTCGCGCTGGAACTGGGCGCGGCGACGGCGCTTCTCGCGGTAGTCGCCTGGCTTGGGCGCCTCGCGCCGATCAGCGCGCAATAGCCGGAACGTTCAGATCACCGGGCACGGGTCGACGCTGGCGCCCCCGCCACGACGGCGGTGGAAAGTCTCTTCGTGTGGGGGCGCCTCGGAAAAAGATCGGCTAGAACCAGGCGCGCAGGCCGACAACGACGCTGGTGTCGGAAACGTCCTGTCCCAGGGCGCGGGCGTAGTCAGCGGTCCGTCCGAAGCGCTTGGCCCAGGTCACGCCGACATAGGGCGCGAAGTCGCGGCGGACTTCGTAGCGCAGGCGCAATCCCAGCTCGCCGTCCGAGAGCCCGGAGCCGGTCGCCGTCTCCGGGATGTCCTGGACCGCGAAATTGAGTTCGGCGCGAGGCTGCAGGATCAGGCGCTGGGTCAGACGCCAATCGATCGCGCCTTCGGCCCGGCCGAGCACATCGCCCTTGTTGGACAAGAACAGGGCGCCGCCGGCCTCGATCCAGTAGGGCAGCAAGGTCTCGAAACCGATCGTGGCGTAGGTGCGTGACTTGGGCTCGACGTCCTGGCGCAGGCCGACCTGCACGTCGGTGTAGAGGCCCACGGCCCGGGAATAGAGCGCCTGGACCTCGCCGGCCTCGACGCCGTGGCGGCCGCCCTCCCCCTCGGACTTCAGGACCAAGCGGTTAAGATCGCCGCCGAACCAGGCCTCGCCGTCCCAGTGGTAGCCGTCGCCGTCCGGGCGCGCCCGATATTCGAGGAGGTTGGCCATGACCTGCGAGGCCTGGGCTCCGCCATGCTCCTTGCGAAGCACGGCGCGAGCCCGGTCCATGGCGGCCGGATCGAACACCGTGTCGGCGAGGTGGCCGGCGGGTGACGCCGGCGGGGCCGTTTCCTGATCGGGCAAGGGCGGCGGCCCCATCGCTTCGGCCTGGCTCCCGGATTGACCGGGGGCGTTCATGCCGGGCATGGCGCCCATGTCATGGCCTGCGTGCGGATCGGCGGCCGGCGCGGCCTGCATATTGGGCATGGCCATGCCCGGCATGGCGCCCATGTCATGTCCGGCGTGGGGATCGGCGGCCGGAAGCGAGCTCGCCGGCGCGGGCTCGGGGCTGGTGGCCGGCGCGCCGGCGTGGCCGGCGTGCTGCGCCAAGGCCGGCGCCGCCCACAGGGCCGGCAGGAGGGCGATCAACGAGGCTCTCATCGCGCGCCCTCCGCCTGGGCGTCGCGCACGCTGAAGACCTGAAACATCCCCGCGTGCATGTGGTAGAGCATGTGGCAGTGGAAGGCCCAGTCGCCGGTCTCGGGCGTGAAGTCGAAGCTCGCGCGGCCGCCCGGCAGGACGATGACCGTGTGCTTGCGCGGCATGTGGCCAGCCGGTCCGAAGGCCAGTTCGAAGAAGTGGCCGTGCAGGTGGATCGGGTGGGCCATCATGGTGTCGTTGACCAGGGTGACCCGGACCCGCTCGCCGCTGCGGAACGCGTAGGGCGGCGGCCGATCGCTGAACTTGCGCCCGTCGAACCCCCACATGAACCGTTCCATGTTTCCGGTCAGGTGGATTTCGAGGGATCGCTGCGGGGCGCGGGTGTCGGGGTTCGGTTCGAGCGCCGCCAGATCGCGATAGACCAGCACCCGGTGGCCGACGCTTTCGAGGCCCTGCCCAGGCTCGCCGGTGCGATCCATCGGCATCGGCGCGATCGTCTGCACGCCCGGGCCAAGCCTGACCTGCGGCGCGTTGTCGGGATTACGCATGGACATGTCCATGCCGCCCATGTCCATCTTGCCCATCACGTCGCTTCCGCGCTGGCGGGGCGGCGCCATGCCGGGCGCGGGGCTCGTGGCGTCGTGCCCCATGGACCCGTGGTCCATGCCGCTCATCTGCATGCCGCTCATGTCCATGCCCATGTCGCGCATCGTGGTCAGCGGCCGTTCGCGCAGCGACGGGACCTCGGCGGTCATGCCTGGCCGCGGCGCAAGGGTGGCGCGGCCAAGTCCGGAGCGGTCGACCGATTCCGAAACGATGGTGAAGGCCTTGTCCTCGGCGGGCCGGACGATGACGTCATAGGTCTCGGCGTTGCCGATCTGAAACTCGTCGACCTCGACAGGACGCACGTTCTGGCCGTCGGCGGCGACCACGGTCATGCGCAGCCCCGGAATGCGGACATTGAAGACCGACTGGGCCGCGGCGTTGATGAACCTCAGGCGCACGCGCTCGCCCGGCGTGAACAGCGCGGTCCAGTTGTCCTTGGGTCCGTGGCCGTTGACCAGGAAGGTGTAGGCCGCGCCGGTGACGTCGGAGATGTCGGTCGGGTCCATCAGCATCTTGGCCCAGTCCAGGCGCTCGGCCAGGGTCTGATCCCTGCCGGCCAGAAGCCCGGCGATGGTCTGGCGCTGATAGTTGAAGGCGCCGCTCTGCTGCTTGAGCTTCTTGAAGATCTGGTGCGGATGCAGGCGGCTGAAGTCCGACAGCACCACGACGTGCTCGCGATCGAAGGCCACCGGATCCGGACCGGCCGGGTCGATGATGATGGGACCGTAGTGGCCCATCTGCTCCTGCAGGCCCGAGTGGCTGTGGTACCAATAGGTCCCCGACTGCCGGACGTGGAATTCGTAGACGAAGGTCTCGCCTGGCTTGATCCCCGGGAAGGTGACGCCCGGCACGCCGTCCATCTGGAACGGCACGAGCAGGCCGTGCCAGTGGATCGAACTATCTTCATCCAAGTTGTTGGTCACCGACAGCCGGACGTGCTGGCCTTCCTTCAGCCGGATCAGCGGGCCTGGAACCGTGCCGTTGATCGTCACGGCGTGGGCGCTCTTGCCGTCCACCGTGATCGGCGCGTGGCCGATGGTCAGCTTGATGTCCTCGCCGGAAAGGGCGGCTGGCGCGCGGCCTGGATCGCCCGCCGCGCGCGCCCAGCCCGGCAAGAGGCTGCCCAAGGTCGCGCCGCCGCCAAGGACGGCGAGCGATTGCAGGAAACGGCGGCGCTCGAAAGCCGCGCTGGATCGACGCATGACAGCCCTTTTGACGATGGCGCGCTGGCGGGAGACCGTGGGACGGCCGCAACGCGATCTCAAGGGAGGCTACGCGCCGAACCTCCGCCTCCCTCATCGGCGGACGAAAAAATCAGGGATCGACCAGCCAGTCGGCCAGGCGCTTGCGGGCGCGGTAGGCGCGCGTCTCGATCGTCTTGACGCTGACGCCCAGGAACGCGGCGGCTTCCTGTTGCGAGCAGCCTTCGAGATAGGTGAGGATCAGCGGCTCCTTGAGCCGGTCGGGAAGGCGCGCGATCGCGGCCTCCAGGCGCGACAGCTGCTCAGTGCGCAGACTCGCCGCCTCCGGTCCCGCCGCGGGGTCGGCATAGTCAGGCGCTCCAGAGGCGTCGATCGACCGCTCGCCCAGGATCAGTCGGCGAACGCGCAACCGCCGCCCCCGGTCGCGACACTTGTTGAGGACGATGGCCCGCATCCAGGCGCCGAATGGCCGAGTCGGATCATAGCGATCGAGCGCCTTCCAGGCCGCGACGAAGCTTTCCTGCACCACTTCGTGGGCCGCGTCGGGATCGCCGACATGTCGGCGCGCAAAGGCGTGCAGCGGGCTCTTGTGGCGGCGCATCAGCGTGCTGAACGCGCGCTCGTCGCCCCGTGCGGCCCCTTGCGCAAGCGCACCGTCCTCATCCTCGCCAAGGCCGGCGGTCACGGCGTCTCGTTCGTGAGCGCCTCGCTGACGCGACGATCGAACTTGGCCGCCTGCTCGGGGGTCAGCACCTTGCGCATCGCCAGGACGTGCTGGACCGTCTCCAGCTGCAGCGCGCCCATGGCCGCATGGAAGCGCTCGACCGCGGCCTCGACCTCGGGCCCGTATTCATGGCGCGCCTGGATCGCGGCGGCCAGCTGGGCGTTGGCCGCGCGCAACTCGGCCTCCCGCGCGCGACGACGCACGGCGAAGTCCTGTTCGAGCGCCTCCAGTTGGCGGTCCTGGGCCGGGCTGAGCTTTAGCTCGTGATGGACCATCTCATGTAGCGACTGGGCATGGTGCTTCGGCAGAAGCCGGCCCGAGCCGAGCCAGCTTCCGGCCACGCCCGCCAGGAGCGCCAGGACGACGGTCAGGACCGCGCCGCGCGAGATCCGGCGCATTTCAGCGCCCGCCCAACAGACTGGACGGTGCCAGGTGCGCATCGACGGAAAACACGGAGATCTCAGGGGGCGTTCGCGCGGCGGCGTCGGCCGCGAGACTCCCTCCGACCAAGCCCAGGCCCAAAGCCGCGACCACTGCGGCCGCGCGCAGAGGCGCAAGCGCGTTCGAAGCGCGCCGGCTCTCGCGCCATGCGTCGATCCTGGCCCAGACCTGGCCTTCCAAGCCGGGCAGCTCGGCGTATGTTTGTCGCCGCAACGCTTCGAAAAGTTGGTCGAGCTTGTCGCTCATGGCCAATCACCCTGACTCTACACGTCTACTTACGTGACCCGCGGTCCAATCCCTCACGAGAGGAATAATGCGCCTCGATGCGTAGCGTGCGGCAAGCGCCTAAAAACCTGCGACGAACGAGGCGCCAATCAGCGCCGACGCCTCTTCCAGATAAAGGCCGCCGCCCATCAGCCATGCAGGCCTTGACTGCACAACGCCAACTAGGTGGTCACTCGCCGCTAGACCAACGCCGCCAAATCCTCGGGCGCGCATGAACTCCGCCACCGCCCGGCCTTTCACGACCGCCAGCTGGGCTAGCAGATGGTCCTCCGCGCAGAAGCATGGAGACCCAGACGTTCGACCCGCGCCCTGGGTGCAGGCCATGCGCCAAGCCTGATAGCCAATCAGGCCGCACAGAGCAGCGGCGCGGCCTGAAGGTTCTCCAACCGTCGGGAATTGGCACGCAGGAGCGGACGTCGACCGCCATCAGCTCGGCGCGGCCGCCTTCACGGCCCAGCCCTGGACCCCGCCGCTCAAGGCGTAGACCGCGCCGACCACTTCATGGCCCTGTACGACCGGGGGTCCCCGGGTTCGGCAGGTCCGTTCAACAGGTGCAGATCAGTCCGGCACACACCCCGCAGGCCCGAACCTGCGCCAATAGATCCTGGGGTCCCTGGGCGCGAGGCGACAGACCAAGGTCAGCCGCCTCTGGTCAAGACCGTCGCCCGCACGTCAGGCCACGTCGGCCGGCTTGGGCGACTGGATGGCGATGGTCCGGCCCCCGGCTTCGGCGATCTTCGGCGCGGTGATCGTCAAGACGCCATTGACCAGGGAGGCGGCGATCTTGTCGCTGTCGATAGCGCGCGGCAGGGTGATCGACCGGGAAAAGCCCCCTGAGCGTCGCTCCATCAGGCGATAGGTCTTGGTCTTGTCCTCGGTTTCGGAGGCCTTCTCGCCGGCGATGGTGAGGACGTCATCCTCGACGGTGACGGCGATCTCACTGTCCTTGAAGCCGGGCACGTCGAGCTTGAGCTCGACGCCCTGCGGCGTCTCGCTGAAATCGAGACTGGGCGTGACGAAAGTTTCGAAGCCGCGGCCGAACTCGCCAAACAGGCGATCGATTTCCCGCTGCAGCGGCGCGAACGCGTGAGAGGCTTGCTGGCCGAAGGCCGGGATCAAGGATTTGCTGTCTTGCAGGCTCATGTCTGACGCTCCCTTGCGGTGGCGCGCCCAATCGGCGCGCGGCCAGTGTCCAGCTCCCGGCCCATGCCGCGTTGATCGGCGTCAATCCTGATGATCCCATCCGTCCCAGGATTGAGAAGATCGACGAGAACAGCGTCGAAACGCGCTGCGCCTCGAGGCTCTCCAGCGCCGCGCCGGAATTTGATCCGCGGCAAAGCAGGGCGCCGCGCGATCGGTCAGGATGATTGCCGACAGCATCTCGTGACCCGGAACCCCCTTGTGGACAAGGCCCGTCCTCGTGCGGCGCAGGATGCGTGGCAGCCAGCCCTAGCCACGACGCGAATCGACTGGCGCATCAGCTGCACGAGCTCAAGTTTGGCGGGCATACGCGCTGCGGCGCTCGGTGGCTTCGTGGCCAGCCCGTTGCCACAAAGCCTCGTTGGACAGGGCCTGCGAGCGCTTTCGGAGAATGAGGGACCGCCGACGCTGCCAGATGTGACACTGTTTTGAAAGCCGCACCCGGCGAACCTTCGGCCGCTGTTTAGGCCCTCGTGAGCGTCATACGAATTACGGTGAATTACGGGTGAATTACGGTGACAGTGCACTTATTTCGAAGGATTCGAAGAATTAAGTGCACTGTCACCGTAACTCCAACAACGAGACTACATTCATTTACAAACGGTCTTTTCCTACACGCTGCGCTACTCTGATCTACTCCACGGTACTCCCCTTCACTCCCACTCGATCGTGCCGGGCGGCTTGGACGTCACGTCGTAGACGACCCGGTTTACGCCGCGGACCTCGTTGATGATCCGGGTGGCGGTCTTGCCCAGCACGTCCCAGGGGAACTCGAAGAAGTCGGCGGTCATGCCGTCGGTCGAGGTGACCGCGCGCAGGGCCAGGACGTTCTCGTAGGTGCGGGCGTCACCCATGACTCCCACCGTCTTTACGGGAAGGAGCACGGCGAAGGCCTGCCAGATCTTGTCATAGAGGCCGGCGTTGCGGATCTCCTCGAGATAGATGGCGTCGGCGTCCTGTAGGACCTTGACCTTCTCGGGCGTGATGTCGCCCGGAATGCGGATGGCCAGGCCCGGGCCGGGGAACGGGTGGCGGCCGACGAAGGCCGGCGCCAAGCCCAGTTCGACGCCCAGGGCTCGGACTTCGTCCTTGAACAGCTCGCGCAGCGGCTCGACCAGCTGCAGCTTCATGTAGTCCGGCAGGCCGCCGACATTGTGGTGGCTCTTGATCACCGCCGAGGGACCGCCGCGCGCCGAGACGCTCTCGACCACGTCCGGATAGAGCGTGCCCTGGGCCAGGAACGCCGCGCCCTCGATTTTGGCGGCTTCCTTGTCGAAGACGTCGATGAACAGCTTGCCGATCGTCTTGCGCTTGGTCTCGGGGTCGCTGACGCCCGCCAGCTCGCCCAGGAACAGGTCGCCGGCGTCCACGTGGATCAGCGGGATGTTGTAGTGGTCGCGGAACAGGGTCACGACCTGGTCGGCCTCGTTCTTGCGCAGCAGGCCGGTGTCGACGAACACGCAGGTCAGCTGGTCGCCGATCGCCTCGTGGATCAGCACCGCGGCCACCGAGCTGTCGACGCCGCCGGACAGGCCGCAGATCACCTTGCCCTCGCCGACCTGGTCGCGGATCTTCTGGACCATCTCCTGGCGGAAGGCCGCCATGGTCCAGTCGCCCTTCAGGCCGGCGATGTTGAACAGGAAGTTCCTGTAGATCCTGGCGCCGTTGACGGTGTGGACCACCTCGGGGTGGAACTGCACGCCGTAGATCTTGCGCGCGTCGTTGGCGATGGCGGCGAACGGCGCGCCGGTCGAGGTGGCGATCACCTCGAAACCTTCGGGGATGGCGGTGACGCGGTCGCCGTGGCTCATCCACACGGTTTCCAACTCGCCCACCCCGGCCAGCCCCTGGAACAATGGGCTATTCTTGCCGACGGTCAGCTCGGCGCGCCCGAACTCGCCGGCGTGGCCGCCCTCGACCTTGCCGCCCAGCACGTCGCACAGCAGTTGCTCGCCGTAGCAGACGCAGAGCATCGGCACGCCCAGGTCGAACAGCTTGGTCCCGATCCGGGGGCTGTCGGCCTCTAGCACGCTGGCCGGGCCGCCTGACAGGATGATGGCGCTGGGTGCATAGTCGTCGACGACGGCTTCCGCCTTGTCGAACGGATGGATCTCGCAATAGACACCGGCCTCGCGCACCCGGCGGGCGATCAGCTGGGTCACCTGGCTGCCGAAATCGACGATCAGAACACGCTGGTGGTGGGTTTCGGTCGTCATCGGTAGAGGCTCTCCAGCGTGTCGTTTCGGTTTCGATCCCCTCGCGGGGCGGATGTCTTAGGGCGCGTAGGACCCGCGCTCGATCACGGCGGCGAAGAAGCCGTCGGTTCCGGCGCGATGGGGGGTCAGGCGCAGATAGCCTTCCGGCGTGAGATACTGTTCGACGCCGGCCAGGGTGACGGGCTTCACCGAGAAGCCCGGATGGCGCTCGACGAAGGCCGCCACGCGGTCCTCGTTCTCCTCGGCCAGCAACGAGCAGGTGACGTAGATCAGGCGGCCGCCCGGTTTCACGAAGTCGGAAGCGTCGGCCAGGACCGCGTCCTGCTCGATCTGGCGCTTGGCCAACTGGTCGGGCGACAGGCGCCACTTGGCGTCGGGATGGCGGCGCCAGGTGCCCGAACCGGTGCAGGGGGCGTCAACGAACACCAGGTCCAGCTTGCCCTCCAGACCCTTCAGCGGCTCGCCCTCGATCGGCGAACGGATCTGCAGGTTGCGGACGCCGGCCCGCTGGCCGCGACGGATGGTGTCGGCCAGGCGGCGGGCGTCACTGTCGTGGGCGTAGATCTGGCCGCGATTGTCCATGGCGGCGGCCAGGGCCAGGGTCTTGCCTCCGCCCCCGGCGCAGAAGTCGAGCACCTGCTTGCCCTTGACGTCGCCGGCCACGGCCGCGGCGATCTGCGAGCCGAGATCCTGGACCTCGAACCAGCCCTTGGAAAAGGCCGGCACGGCCTCGACCGAGGGCGTGCGGTCGGCCGCGCCCGGCGCGGGGATGCGGAAGGCCGTGTCCAGCACGCCCGCCGGCTCTGCCCCGATCAGGGCTACGGCCTTGGCGCCGCGCTCGACGTCCGTCTTCAGCAGATTGATGCGCAGGTCGACCGGCGCCCGCTCGGCGAGCGCGGCCATCTCGGCGGCGCGGTCATCGCCCAGAGCCCGCGCCAGGGAAGGCTCCATCCAGTCGGCGTAGTCGCCGGCCACGGCGGCCGGAGCGTCCGCCATGGATCGTGGCGAACCGATGCGCTCGCGCTCGGCATCGGTCAGGGCGCCGGGCCCATGTTCCTCGCCGGCCGCCTCAGCGATGCGCTCGACCGGCCATTTCCAGTCGTGGGCCAGCACGCCCAGCACCACGCCGCGCGGGCTGTCGTCACCCATCATCCAGCCCAGCGAGCGCTTGCGGCGCAAGGCGTCCAGCGCCAGGCCCGAGACGAAGGCGCGATCCTTGGAGCCCGCGTAACGGGCGCTCTCGCCCCAGCGCTTCAGCGCCATCCGTACGGGGAAATGACGCGTCTCGATCTCGGTGAGGACCTCGATCGCCGCTGCTAGTCTGCCGCCGTCGCGCATTTTTGCTTTCAGATCACCAGGGCCGCCAGGATCAGGCCGATGCCGATCAGGGAGGCCAGCCATACCAGCGACCGGGCGACCGGTACGCCGAAGGCGTAGAGAAGGATGTAGATCGTCCGCGCCCCGACATAGAGCACCGCGCCATGGGCCGAGAGCATGCCGAGCCGGCCGCCCAGATAGGCGACCAGCACAGCGGCGGCGAAGAACGGGAAGGTCTCGCGGAAATTGGCGAAGGCGCGTTCGAGGCGCCCCGCCATGCCCGTCAGCACCACCGGCGTGTCGCGAGGGCCCACGTTCCACTTCAGGCCGCGCTGCGGCTGGGCGGCCGCGGCCGCCCAGAGCAGGTGGACCAGGCCGATCACGACGGCCAAGCCTAGCATCTGAAGTTCGAGGGCCATCCGCACCGGTCTAGACCG